>Ga0194126_10000438_pt1 | contig 69582 bp, 58 predicted proteins | sample TA2KigC150mmetaG_FD_148641 | JGI IMG/M metagenome (GOLD analysis project Ga0194126, IMG submission 148641) | Freshwater microbial communities from Lake Tanganyika, Tanzania - TA2015035 Kigoma Deep Cast 150m | ecosystem: Environmental > Aquatic > Freshwater > Lake | place: Tanzania: Lake...
TGGCCATCGGCATCGTCGTCGACGACGCCATCGTCGTGCTGGAAAACGTCGAGCGGCACATCGCCGAGGGTCTGAAACCCTTCGACGCCGCCTTGCAGGCGATGAAGGAGGTACAGGGCGCGGTCGTCGCCATCGTCCTGGTGCTGTGCGCGGTGTTCATTCCCGTCGCCTTCATGGGCGGCATCGCCGGCACCCTTTACCGCCAGTTCGCGGTGACGGTGGCCATCGCCGTGGTCATCTCCGGCGTCGTCGCGCTGACCCTGACGCCGGCCCTGTGCGCCCTGCTGCTCAAGCCCGGGCACAAGGAATCGCGCCTGTTCCGGCCCTTCAACCGCTTGTTCGAGGCTTTCACCCGCTCCTACGTGGCCACCGTGGGCCTCACACTGCGCCCGGCATCGTCGGCCTGGCGCTGTTCGGCCTGGTCATCTGCGCCGGTGCCTGGCTGCTGCGCGGCATCCCCGGAAGTTTCGTACCCGAGGAGGACCAGGGCTACCTGATCGCCGCTCTCCTGCTGCCGGACGGCGCCACCCTCAAACGCACCGCCGCCACCGGCGAGCAGTTGCGCGAGGCGCTCATGCGCGACCCCGCCGTCGCCCACACTTTCGTGGTCTCCGGCTTCGACCTCATCGGCGGCGGTAACAAGCCCAACGCCGGCACCATCTTCATTCCGCTGAAACCCTGGAACGAACGCCAGTCCAGCGCGGGCGAGCTGGCCGCCAGGTTCATGGGCGCCGGCATGATGCTGCCGGACGGTCTCGGCCTGGTGTTCAACCCGCCGCCCATCATGGGCCTGGGCACCGCCGGCGGCTTCGAGGTCTATGTGCAGAACAGGGTGGACGGCGACCCCATGAATCTCAACGCGGTGGTCCAGGATTTCATCGCCGCCCTGCAAAGCCGCAAGGAGTTCTCGCGCATCAACACCTTCTTCCGGCCCACCATTCCCCAGCTCTACGTGGAAGTGGACGAGGCCAAGGCGCTGTCGCTGGGCATACCGCTTTCCAGTATCTACGAGACCCTGCAGAGCACCATGGGCTCCCTGTACGTCAACGACTTCAACAAGGCGGGCCGCGTCTACCGCGTGCAGTTGCAGGCCGAGGCCGCCTACCGCCTGAAGCCGGAGGACCTGGGCAAGGTCTACGTGCGCAGTGCCACCAGCCACGCCATGATTCCTTTGGCGGCGGTGAGCAGGGTGAAGCACATCGTCGGCCCCGAGCAGGTGGAGCGCTTCAACGGCTTCGTCGCCGCGAAGATACTGGGCGACAGCGTGCCGGGCGTGAGTTCGGGGGATGCCCTCAAGCTGGTCGAGGAGGTGGCCGCGAAGACCCTGCCCGCCGGCTACGAGATCGCCTGGACCGGCCAGGCCTACCAGCAGAAGCAGACCGGCTCGTCCTCGACGCAGGCCTTCGTCTTCGCCATCGTCATGGTGTTCCTGATCCTGGCCGCCCAGTTCGAGAAGTGGTCCCTGCCGCTGGCGGTGATCATGGCCGTGCCCTTCGCCCTGCTCGGCGCCCTGCTCGCGGTATTCCTGCGCGACATGCCCAACGACATCTACTTCCAGATCGGCCTGGTGGTGCTGATCGGTCTGGCTTCGAAGAACGCCATCCTCATCGTCGAATTCGCCACGCAGAAGCTGGAGCAGGGCATGAGCCTGCTGGAGGCGGCGAAGGAGGGCGCGCGCCTGCGCCTGCGGCCCATCATCATGACCTCGATGGCCTTCATCCTCGGCGTCTTCCCGCTGGTCATCGCCACCGGCGCCGGCGCCGCCGCCCGCCGCTCCATGGGTACCGGCGTGTTCGGTGGCATGCTCGCCGCCACCTTCGTCGCCACCCTGTTCATCCCGTTGTTCTTCAAATGGCTGTCGCGCGGCAAGGCTACCCGCGTCGTCGCCCGGCCGGAACCGGCTGCCGTCGCGGAGGACCAGGCATGATGCGCATCCCGCAATGGCTCCTGGCCTGTCTGGCGCTGGCCGGCTGCCAGGCCGTGGGGCCCGATTACACGCGTCCCGCCGCCACCCTGCCCGCCAGCTATGCCGCCGCCGCGGAGGAGGGCCAGGCGCGTGTCCGCGCGGATTGGTGGACGTTGTTCGGCGATCCCCTGCTGGACGAATTGATCGCGCGCACCCAGGCCGGCAACTTCGATCTCCAAGCCGCCGTCGCCCGAGTCGAACAGGCCGAGGCTGCCCTGCGCGTAGTCGGCGCCGCCCGGGCGCCCGCGCTGGACCTGGATGCCGACGCCCGGCGCATGCGTTCCAGCACGGAAACCGGCATGCCCATGCCGCAGTACAGCAGCGAGTTCGGGCTGGGTTTGTCGACGGCTTTCGAGCTGGATTTCTGGGGACGCCTGCGCCGCGCCGAGGAGGCGGCTCGCGCCGACTTCCTGGCCAGCCGGCACGCGCGCGACAGCCTGCGGATCTCTCTGGCGGGCATGCTGGCCAACACCTATTTCAGCCTGCGCGCCCTGGACACCGAACTCGCCGTCAACCGGGAGGCCCTGGCCAGCCGGGAAGAGACCCTGCGCATCGTCAGCAGCCGCGTCGAGGGAGGGCTGGCCTCGCCGCTGGACCTGCGCCAGGCGGAGGGCGACCTCGCCGCCGGCCAGGCCCAGCTCGCCAACCTGCGTCGCCAGCGTGCCCTCGCCGAAAGCCAACTTGCACTGCTGGTCGGCACGCCGGGCCTGCGTATCGACGCAGGCAGCTTGTACGACCTGCCGCTACCCCCGCCGCCGCCGCCCGGCCTGCCCTCCGACCTGCTGCAAGCGCGACCCGATCTGCGCCAGGCCGAAGAGGAACTGATCGCCAACAATGCCCGCATCGGCGTCGCCAAGGCCGCTCTCTATCCCAACATTTCCCTGACCGGCGCCCTCGGCTCGCGCAGTCAGGACCTGGCCGATCTTTTCAGTGCTGGGGCGCAGACCTGGTCCCTGGGTGTCGGCCTGCTGCTGCCGGTGTTCGATGCGGGGGCCGGGCGGGCCCGCGTCGACCAGGCCAGCGCCCGCCAGAGGGAGGCGCTGGCCGCCTACCAGCAAGCCATCCACACCGCCTTCAGGGAGGTCAGCGACGCCCTCGTCGAGGTGCGCGAGCACGCCGTCGCGGTAGTCGCCCAGGATCGTCGCGTCGTGGCCACCGCCCAGTCCCTGGAGCTGGCGCGGGCGCGCTATGAAGCCGGCTATTCCGGCTATCTGGAGGTGCTCGTGGCGCAGCGCGGCCTCAACGAATCCCAGCTTGCCCAGGTGCTTACGCGCCGCGCCCGGCTGATCGCCGCGGTCGACCTGTTCAAGGCGCTGGGCGGCGGCTGGCGGGAAGCGGAGGCGGGCGCGTCGGCCGGGGTGGAAGCGCCTATTCGCCGCGCCGACGATCCACCGCCCACACCGCCGCCTCCACGCGCGAGCGCAGGTTGAGCTTGCGCAGCAGGTGCTTGACGTGCACCTTGACGGTGCCCTCGGCGATGCCCAGTTCGCGCGCGATCCCCTTGTTGCTGCGGCCCTGCGCGATCTGTTCGAGGATGCGCCGCTCCTGGTCGGTGAGACCGGCCTGCTCCAGATCCTTGGGCTTGTTTTCCTCGCGCAGCGAATGCGCGAGCTTGCGCGTCAGGCGCTCGGTGAGGGTGATCTGGCCGGCGGCGGCTTCCTTCAGCTTGAGCAGCAAATCTTCCGGTTCCATTTCCTTCAGCAGGTAGCCGTCCGCCCCGGCGCGAAGGGCGGCCACCAGGTCGCTGGCCTCGTCCGAGACGGTGAGCATGACCACGCGGCTGTCCAGGCCCCAGGCCTTGATCGCCTTGAGGACCTCGATTCCGCCCATGGGCTTCATGTTGAGATCCAGCAGGATCATGTCGGGATGCAGGCGGCGCGCGAGTTCCAGGCCTTCGGCGCCGGAGGAGGCCTCACCGGCGACGACGAAGTCCCCGGTCATGTCCACCAGCTGCAGGACCGCCTTGCGGAACAGGGGATGGTCGTCGATGACCAGCAGGGTCTGGGGGGTGTCCGCCGTCATGTCAGGTTCTCCTCGCAATCCTGGTCTCTGCCATGCCGCCGCGCCGGCTGGCCGGACGGAACATCAGGGCGACGCGGGTACCGCCGGCGGCGGATCGCGTGAAGGCGATGCTGCCGGACAGGGTGCGCGTGCGCTCTTCCATGATGGTCATGCCATAGTGGTGCAGATCGGCGCTCTTGGCGATGCCGACGCCGTCGTCCTCCACCGCCACCTCCACCTCACCCTCCGCCAGGCAGGCGAGGCGGACCGCGGCCCGCCTGGCGCGGGAGTGGTTGAGCACGTTGGAGAGGGCTTCGCGCACCACGTGCAGCACGTGGATTTCCTCGTTGGGCGTCAGCGCGCAGCCCTCCAGGTTGATGTCGAGGTCGATCTCCAGTTCGCCGCGCTCAGCGAATTCGTCCACCGTCTGGCGCAGGGCGCTGGCCAGGTTCTGGCCGTCCATCTTCAGGCGGAAGGTGGTGAGCAGTTCGCGCAACTGGCGGTAGGCGCCGCTCATGCCCTCGCGCAGTTCCAGCAGGATCCTGTCGGCCTGCGCGCGCTGGTCCTCCGCCTTCAGGGCGTTCTGCAGGCGGCTGACCTGGATCTTCATGTAGGCCAGCGATTGCGCCAGGGAGTCGTGCAACTCCCGCGCGATCACCGCGCGTTCCTCCAGCAAGGCGACGCGCCGGTTCTGCTCGCCGCGCCGCTCGGCGCCGATGGCGACGCCGATGTGGCGGGACAGGGCCTCCAGCAGTTGCACCTGCCAGGCCTCCAGTTGGCGGCCATCGGGGATGTCCAGGATGAGCACGCCGTACTGGTGTTCGGCATCGGCCAGCGGCAGGGTCAGGCGGCGATGGAAGTCGCTGGCCATGCTGATGCGGGTCTGGTCGGTGCCGTGACACCACAGGCAGGCGGCTTGGTCGCACGGGCTGGCGTCGCCGGGGCGCATGGTGGTGGCGACGGCGACGCCGTCGCCGGCGCCGAATTCGCCAAGACAGATGATGCCCGGCCCCAGGCCGAGCAGTTGCTCGATGTCGCGCAGTACCGCCAGATAGACCGCCTTGCCCGGCGGTTCGCCATGCAGCCTAGCGATGGAGTGGTAGAGCAGTTCCAGGGACTGGTTGCTGCGCGTGAGCTCCGCGGTCTTCTGGCGCACGCGCTCCTCCAGGTCCTCGTACATCCGCGACAGGTCGCCGGCCATGTGGTTGAAGGCGCGCCCCACCTGGCCGAGTTCGTCGTCGCCGGTATGCGGCGTGCGCGCATATAGGTCGCCGGCACCGACGCTGTCGGCGAGGGATTGCAAGCCGCGCAGGGGCTGCACCAGGTGGTTGTGGATGAGCTGCACCGTCAGCAGCACCACGAGGACGGTGAGGAGGAGGGCGGCGCCCAGCACCACGCGCATGACCAGGATCTTCGCCTCGGTGGTGTCCTCCATCTGCTGTACCAGGCGGTTGAGGTGGCGGACGAAGCGCCCCATGTCATCGAGCACGGCGATGCGCGCCGCCGCATCCGGCTCCATTGCGGATCCACTCGCCATGGCCGCGAAACGTGGCTGGATGCGATGCCGCCATTCATCCCATACCGCGCGGTAGGTGGTGGCCAGGTCGGTATCCCAGGCGCGCGGCAGCATGGCCAGGATGGCCTCGCTCTGCAGCGTGGCCTCGAAGCGGCCCAGGCTTTCCGCCATGCGTTGGCGCACCTCGTCGTGCTCCGGCAGGGGGCCGGCGAGATAGAGGCTCGCCATGTGCCAGCTCTGCATGCGCAGGCTGCCCGCCTTGTTGATGGCCTCGCCGCTGCCCTGCGTGGATTCCGCGACCAGACCGGACACCGACATGCCGAGCACCGCCAGCAGGGCGATGGCGGCAATGGCGCCGCCCATGCGCAGCAGCAGGGAATTCTGCAGCGCATTCCAGTTCAGCTTGGGCAGTCGTTGTTTGGACCACATGGAGCAAGACGTCGCGACGGATTGCGGATGTACTCCTTTTTATGCCCATGCCAGCGGCGAGGAAATACCCACAAAGTTTCCAAGCACGTCGAGATTCCTCCGAGGCGCGCAGTCAATGCTTTAGAAACAACGGGATAGAGCCATATCCAGGTACCTCTTTGTGGGTAATCCGGGCCTCGTTCACCGCCGTACCCCCCCCTGGCGACGATTTTTTCGCTCCCTACACTGCGTCATACCGATCTTCGGATATCGAGATTTTTTTTGTGGGGGAAGCCATGACGCCACATGCGCAAAAACAGCTTTCGGTGCTGGTGATGAGCACCCTGGCCTTCACGGTGTGCTTTGCCGTGTGGATGATGTTCGCAGTCATCGGCATCCCGATCAAAACCCAGCTCGGTCTCAACGAGACCCAGTTCGGCGTGCTCATCGCCACGCCGGTGCTGACCGGCTCGCTGATCCGCCTGCCGTTGGGCATGCTCACCGACAAGTTCGGCGGCCGCGTGGTGTTCTTCGTGTTGATGCTGGCGACGGTGGGGCCGATCTGGCTGATGTCCGCCGCCACCGAGTTCTGGCATTTCCTGGTGATCGGCCTGTTTGTCGGTCTCGCCGGCGGCTCCTTCTCGGTCGGCATCGCCTACTGCGCGCGCTGGTACGAGAAGGCGCGCCAGGGCATGGCGATGGGCGTGTTCGGCGTCGGCAACGTCGGCGCGGCGGTGACCAAGCTGGTGGCGCCGGCCATCGTCGTCGCCTACGGCTGGACCATGGTGCCGCAGGTCTACGCCGCCGCCATGCTGGTCACCGCTATCCTGTTCTGGTTGTTCAGCTACGACGATCCGGCGCACAAGGTGCCTGCGCACGTCACCGTGCGTGAACAGCTCGCGGTGCTGAAGGACCCGGCGGTGTGGAAGTACTGCCAGTACTACTCCATCGTCTTCGGCGGCTACGTCGCGCTGGCGCTGTGGATGACCAAGTACTACGTCAGCGAGTACGAGTTCGACCTCACCACCGCCGCCCTGCTCGCCACCGCCTTCTCCCTGCCGGGCGGCATCCTGCGCGCGGTGGGTGGCTGGATGTCGGACAAGTGGGGCGCGCACCGGGTGACCTGGTGGGTGCTGTGGGTGTCGTGGATCTGTCTGTTCATCATGTCCTACCCGCAGACCGAATTCACCGTGCATACCGTGACCGGCCCGCAGACCTACCAGATTCACCTGTCCCCGGAACTGTTCACGGCGCTGCTGTTCACCGTCGGCGTCGCCTTCGCCTTCGGCAAGGCCAGCGTCTTCAAGTACATCTCCGACGAATACCCGCACAACATCGGCGTCGTCTCCGGCATCGTCGGCCTGGTCGGCGGTCTCGGCGGCTTCCTGCTGCCGATCATGTTCGGTGCTCTGGTCGACCTGACCGGCATCCGCTCCTCCGCCTTCATGCTGATGTACGGCGTGGTCTGGGTCAGCCTGATCTGGATGTACACCACCGAGGTGCGCAAGCTCGACTACATGGGCAAGAAGCTCGCGGAGAGACCCGCCGACGCCATGGAATGACCGCCTTTCCAACACATATCCCCCCGAACCCGATCCGCAACAGGAGAACACCCATCATGGCCAGGCTCACCCGCTGGGAACCCGAAAACCCGCAGTTCTGGCAGGAGACCGGCAGCAAGATCGCCTGGCGCACCTGTGGTATCACCACCTTCTCGCTGATCTTCTCCTTCGCCACCTGGTTCGTGATGAGCGCGGTGGTGGTGCGTATGCCCGCCATCGGCTTCCAGTTCACCACCATGGAACTGTTCTGGCTGGCGGCCATTCCCGGCCTGGCCTCGGGCATCCTGCGCCTGATCCATTCCAACTTCATCCCGGTGCTGGGAACGCATCCGGTGGTCAGCATCGCCACCATCATCAAGGTGCTGCCCATGATCTGGCTCGGCTTTGCCATCCAGGACCTGAACACGCCGTGGATCACCTTCATGATCATCGGCTTCCTGTGCGGCATGGGCGGCGGCGACTTCTCGTCCTTCATGCCCTCCACCAGCATCTTCTTCCCGAAGCGCTTGCAGGGGCTGGCCATGGGTATCCAGGCGGGCCTGGGCAACTTCGGCGTGTCCATCGTGCAGTTCGTGGCGCCGTGGATCATCGGCTTCGCCGCCATCGGCACCCTCGCCGGCGGCCCGCAGGTGTTCACCAAGGCGGAACCGGTCAAGGGCGCCATCACGGTGACCAAGGATGCGCAGACCAAGCTGGTCACCGACGTGGTGGTCGGCAAGCCTGAACTGGCCTCGGCCATCGAGGTGATCCGCGATGAGAGCGGAATGCTCAAGGATGTGGTCCTGCACGAGACCGATACCGTCAAGAAGATCCGGGAAGAAGTGAAGCGGGACGCGCAGGGCCAGATCGTCGAGGTCACGCCCACCAAGGGCATGAAGATCGACGTCAAGCGCAACGACAAGGGCGAGATCACCGACGTGGTCGTGCTGAACGTGGCCAAGAAGGCGATGTGGCTGCAGAACGCTGCCTACATCTGGGTGCCCTTCCTGGTGATCGCCTTCATCCTCGCCGTGCTGTTCCTGAAGAGCGTGTCGTTGCCCTCGCGCGGCTTCAAGGGCCAGTTCGAGATTCTCTCCAGCAAGAACCGGGCGCGTACCCATACCTGGAACTGCACGATGACCTACATCACATCGTTCGGTTCATTCTCCGGTTTCGCCGCCGCCTTCCCGATGCTAATCAAGACCCTGTACGGCGGCTTCGAGAGTGCCCCCGACCCGCTCGCCTACGCCTACCTGGGGCCGCTGATCGGCGGCGCGGTGCGCGTGATCACCGGCGGCATGTTCGACAAGATCGGCGGCAGCAAGGGCATGCACTGGACCACGCTGGGGCAGATCGCCGGCGTGTTGTTCCTGGTGTTCGGCGGTTATCTCACGCCGACCTCGGTGGAGCAGTTCCAGGGCTTCCTCTGGGGCATGCTGTGGATCTTCCTGATGTCCGGCACCAACAACGCCGCCACCTTCCGCCAGTACCCCATCGTCTTCGCCTACTCGCCCGGCAAGGGCGCGCAGATGCTGGGCTGGACCGGTGCCTGGGCGGCATTCGGGCCGTTCGTGTGGAACGTCCTGATCGGCCAGTCGATCGCGATTACCGGCAACGCCAAGCTGTTCTTCCTGGGACTGTGCGCGTTCTACGTCTACACGCTGTTGATCAACTACTGGTACTACACCCGCAAGGGCGCCGAGCGCTTCGACTACGGCAACAGCGGCGGCACCTGGTGGGACAAGCTGTCCGATGGCGAGAAGGAACGCATGCGCGCCATCGACCTGGGCAAGGCTTGAGTCGTACATGGCAAGAACAGGGCGTCGGCCATGAACCAAACGGACCTGCTGATCAACGTGCTGGGCTGTACCTACGGCCTGATGCTGATCGCCGCGATGTTCCTGCGCACCCCGCTGACCGAGGCAATGCGCATCGACGCCCTGTTCATCCCCCGCTACTCGGAAAAGACCCGGCCGCTGAATCTGCTGGCCGGCCTCCTGTTCGCGGGTTACGCGGCGTACTCGCTATTGCAGATGCATTGAATCCGTAGGGTGGGTTAGCCGCATTGCGGCGTAACCCACCAAATCTCTGGCGGGTTACGGCCTTCGGCCTGACCCACCCTACGTAACCGCAAGGAGCTAAACAATGAGTCACTTTCTGGATCGACTGACCTACTTCACCCACCCGCGCGAGCCGTTCTCAGGTGGTCACGGCGTGATGACCATCGAGGACCGCAAGTGGGAGGACGCCTACCGCAACCGCTGGCGTCACGACAAGGTGGTGCGCTCCACCCATGGCGTCAACTGCACCGGCGGCTGCTCCTGGAAGATCTTCGTCAAGAACGGTCTGGTCTCCTTCGAGATGCAGCAGACCGACTATCCGCGCACCCGCGAGGACATGCCCAACCACGAGCCGCGTGGCTGCCAGCGCGGCGCCTCGTTCTCCTGGTACCTGTATTCGCCGCACCGCATCAAGTACCCGATGATCCGCGGCCGCCTGCTCGACCTCTACCGCGCCGAGAAGAAGAGCGGCAAGGATCCGGTGGAAGCCTGGCGCGCCATTCAGGCGGACACCAGCAAGCGCGACAAATACGTCAAGGTGCGGGGTCTGGGCGGCTTCGTGCGCACCTCCTGGGATGAGGTCCTGGAGATCGTCGCCGCCGCCAACGTGCACACCATCGACAAATGGGGCCCGGACCGCATCTATGGCTTCTCGCCCATCCCGGCGATGTCGATGATCTCCTACGCTGCCGGCTCGCGTTACCTGTCGCTGATCGGCGCCGCCTGCGGCTCCTTCTACGACTGGTACTGCGACCTGCCCATCGCCAGCCCGCAGACCTGGGGCGAGCAGACCGACGTGCCGGAAGCGGCCGACTGGTACAACTCCACCTACCTGATCATCACCGGCGCCAACCTGCCGATGACGCGCACGCCGGATGCGCACTTCGCCATCGAGACCCGCTACAAGGGCACCAAGATCGTCTCCATGGCGCCGGACTACGCCGAGTACGTCAAGTTCGCCGACCTCTGGATGCCGGTGAAGCAGGGTACCGACTCCGCCGCCTTCATGGCCATGGGCCACGTCGCGCTGAAAGAGTTCTACATCAACCAGCAGACGCCGTACTTCCAGGAGTACGCGCGCAAGTACACCGACCTGCCCATGCAGGTGATGCTGCGGAGCCACGAGAACGGCTACGTCAGCGACCGCAACCTGCGCGCCTCCGACTTCGCCAACAACCTGAACGAGGTCAACAACCCGGAATGGAAGACCATCGCCTTCGATGAGGCCTCCGGCCAGTTCGTCGCCCCCAACGGCTCCATCGGCTTCCGCTGGGGCGAGGAGGGCAAGTGGAATCTGCTGGAGAAGTCAGCCAATGCCGACACGAGCCTGGAGCTCAGCTGCCAGGGCAAAGCCGGCACCGAGGTGGTTGCCGTGGGCTTCCCCCACTTCACCCCGGGCGAGCCCGACCTGCTCTATCGCAACGTGCCGGCCCGCCGCGTGCGCCTGGTGGACGGCAGCGAGGTCATGGTGGCCTCGGTGTTCGACCTGCTGGTGGCGCAGTACGGCGTCGATCGCGGCCTGGGCGGCGACAATGTGGCCGGCTCCTACGACGACGCCAACGTGGCCTACACCCCGGCCTGGGCGGAGAAGGTGACCGGCGTGAAGCGCGCCGACCTGGCCCGTACCGGGCGCGAGTTTGCCGACAACGCCGCCAAGACCCAGGGCAAGTCCATGGTCATCCTGGGCGCGGCCATCAACCACTGGTACCACCACGACCAGTCCTACCGCGCCATCATGAACCTGCTGCACCTGTGCGGCTGCGTCGGCCAGAGCGGCGGCGGCTGGGCGCATTACGTCGGCCAGGAGAAGCTGCGTCCGCAGGCCGGCTGGGCGCCCATCGCCTTCGGCCTCGACTGGCATCGCCCCCCGCGCCACATGAACTCCACCTCGTTCTGGTACTTCCACACCGACCAGTGGCGCTACGAGACCATCAAGCCGGACCACCTGCTCTCCCCAGCGGGCAAGAACCGCAACAAGGGCTATGCGCTGGCGGACTACAACGTGGTCTCCACGCGCCTGGGCTGGCTGCCTTCCGCGCCCCACTTCAACCGCAACCCCATCGAACTTGCTGCCGAGGCGGCCAAGGCCGGCGCCACCGACGAGGCCGGCGCGGCGAAATACGTGGCCGAGCAGCTCAAGTCCGGCGCCCTGGACGTGGCCTTCGCCGACCCGGACAACCCGGTGAACTGGCCGCGCAACCTCATCGTCTGGCGCGGCAACCTGATCGGCACCTCGGCCAAGGGCCACGAGTACTTCCTCAAGCACCTGCTGGGCGCCCAGAACGGCGTGCTGCAGGAGAGCGGCCCCGGCAACGACTGCAAGGAAGTGAAGTGGCACGAGCACGCCCCGGCCGGCAAGCTGGACCTGATGGTGGACATCAATTTCCGCCTCAACTCCACCGGCGCCTACTCGGACATCATCCTGCCCACCGCCACCTGGTACGAGAAGAACGACCTCAACACCACGGACATGCACCCCTTCATCCACCCCCTGGGCGAGGCGGTGTCTCCGGGCTGGGAGTCCAAGTCCGACTGGCAGATCTTCAAGGCCCTGGCGAAGAAGTTCTCCGGCCTGGCGGGCAAGCACCTGGGCGTACGCAAGGATCTGGTGGCCCTGCCCATGCAGCACGACTCCCCGTTCGAGCTGGCGCAGCCGCTGGGCCAGGTCAAGGACTGGAAGAAGGGCGAGTGCGACCCCATCCCCGGCAAGACCATGCCGCTGATCAAGCTGGTGGAGCGCGACTACGGCAGCACCTACAACAAGTTCATCGCCCTCGGCCCGCTCATGGTGAAGGTCGGCAACAACATCAAGGGCATCGACTGGAACACCGAGCAGGAGTACGAGGAGCTGAAGAAGTGCAACTTCACGGTGAAGGAACCGGGCGTGTCCTTCGGCATGCCCAGCCTGGAAGAGGACATCGGTGCCTGTGACGCGGTGATGCGCATGGCGCCGGAGACCAACGGCGAGGTGGCGCACAAGTCCTGGTCGGCCCTGTCGAAGAAGACCGGCATCGACCACCACCACCTCTACGCCGGCCGCCACGAGGACAAGTTCACCTTCCGCGACATCGTCGCCCAGCCGCGCAAGATCATCACCGCGCCGACCTGGTCCGGCATCGAGTCCGAGCACGTGTCCTACAACGCCGGCTATACCAACATCCACGAACACATCCCGTTCCGCACCCTGACCGGCCGCGCCCACTTCTATCAGGACCACGAGTGGATGCTCGACTTCGGCGAGGGTTTCTGCGTGTTCCGTCCCGGCGTCGACATGCAGGACCACAAGAAGATCCCGGACAGCGTGAAGAGCAAGCCGCATCTGGTGCTGAACTGGATCACGCCGCACTCCAAGTGGGGCATCCACTCCAGCTACCAGGACAACCTGCGCATGCTCAACCTGTTCCGCGGCGGCCCGTACTTCTGGATCTCGGAGGACGACGCCAAGAGCGTGGGCATCGAGGACAACGACTGGGTCGAGGCGCTCAACGCCAACGGCGCCACCGTGGCGCGGGCGGTGGTCTCGCAGAGGGTGCCGCGCGGCATGGCGCTGATGTACCACGCCCAGGAGAAGAACGTGAACGTGCCGGGCTCGCCGACCACGGGCAAGCGCGGCGGCATCCTCAACTCCGTGACCCGCATCGTCGTCAAGCCCACCCACATGATCGGCGGCTACGCGCAACTCGCCTACAGCTTCAACTACTACGGCCCGGTGGGCAGCAACCGCGACGAGTTCGTGGTGGTGCGCAAGATCGAGGACCGCGATGTGGACTGGCTGGAGCGGCCGCTGACCCCGGAACGGGAACAGCAGCGCAACCCCGTCGGGGTGGGGCCGAAGTAATGCATTTCACCCTTTCCCGCCAGCGGGGGAGGGTGGTTACCGGGTTTAACCGCCGGGGTTCAGAGGTCACGGGTCTCCATGAGGCTGGGTGCTCGCACCCGAGGGCTCCGGTGGTTAACAAGTCTGTCGTAGGGCGGGTTCGCGAAGCGTAATCCGCCGCCATGCATCCGGCGGATTACGGCTGACGCCTGATCCGCCCTACGAGATAGGAGAAGTCATATGAAAGTCAGAGCGCAATTCGCCTTCGTCTTCAACCTGGACAAGTGCATCGGGTGCCACACCTGTTCGGTGACCTGCAAGAACGTCTGGACCAACCGCAAGGGTGTCGAATATGTCTGGTTCAACAACGTCGAATCGAAGCCCGGCATCGGCTACCCCAAGCAATGGGAGAACCAGGAGGTCTGGCGCGGCGGCTGGGAGCTGAAAAGCGGCAAGCTGCAACTGAAATCCGGTTCCAAGCTGGACCGGCTGCTGAACATCTTCGCCAACCCGGACATGCCGGAGATCGACGATTACTACGAGCCGTTCACCTTCGACTACGCCCGCCTGCAGAACGCCCCCCTGTCCGAGGCGGCGCCCACCGCCCGGCCCGTGTCGCAGATCACCGGCGAGAAGATGGAAAAGATCACCTGGGGCCCGAACTGGGAAGACGACCTGGCCGGGGAGTTCGAGAAGCGCTCCAAGGACCGCAACATGCACAACCTGGAGAAGGCGATCTACAAGCAGTTCGAGAACACCTTCCACATGTACCTGCCGCGCATCTGCAACCATTGCATCAACCCGGCCTGCGTCGCCTCCTGCCCGTCCGGCTCGCTGTACAAGCGGGAGGAGGACGGCATCGTCCTGGTGGACCAGGACAAGTGCCGGGGCTGGCGCATGTGCGTCAGTTCCTGCCCCTACAAGAAGGTGTTCTACAACTGGGAATCCGGCAAGGCGGAGAAGTGCATCGGCTGCTATCCGCGCGTCGAATCCGGCATGCCGACCGTGTGTTCCGAATCCTGCGTCGGCCGCATCCGCTACAACGGCATCATGCTCTACGACGCCGACAAGATCGAGCAACTGGCCTCGACGCCCAATGAACAGGATCTTTACCAGGCCCAGCTCGACATCTTCCTGGACCCGAACGATCCGGAGGTCATCAAGCAGGCGCGCATCGACGGTGTTCCCGAGGACTGGATCAGCGCGGCCCAGAAGTCGCCCATCTACAAGATGGCGGTGGACTGGAAGATCGCCTTCCCCATGCACCCGGAGTTCCGCACCCTGCCCATGGTCTGGTACGTGCCGCCGCTGTCGCCGGTGCAATCGCACATCGACCAGGGCGCCCTGTCCTCCGATCCCGGCAGCGTCATCCCGCCGGTGGAAAACCTGCGCATGCCGCTGAAGTACCTGGCCAACCTGCTCACCGCCGGCAAGGAAGCGCCCATCGTCTCCGCCCTCAAGCGGATGATCGCGATGCGCGCCTACCAGCGCTCGGTGCACGTGGAAGGCACGCCCGACACCCGCGCCCTGGACGAGATCGGCATGAGCGTGGACATGGCCCTGGAGATGTACCGCTACCTGGCCATCGCCAACTACGAGGACCGCTTCGTCATTCCCACCGGCCACCAGGAAATCACCCTGGAAGATTTCTACGGCCACCAGGGCCAGAACGGCTTCACCTTCGGCAACGATTCCTCGCCCGGCATCTCCCCCAACTCCCTGTTCCCGGAACGGCGCAAGGAAACGGTAGAACCTCTCACCCCCGCCCCCACCGCCGACGAACGCTGAGGAAAGGAACAAACGGCCATGTACTTCTACCGCATCCTGTCCAAGTTGCTGGACTATCCGGACGAGGGCCTGCTCGGCGTGCTCTGGGAAATCCGCGAACGCGCCCGGTTAGGCTCCGAGTTCGAGCTCCTAGAACGGCCCGTTGTGGAGTCCTTCGTCGACCACCTGGAATCCCGCACCCTGACGGAACTCCAGGAGGATTTCGTGCAGACCTTCGACCTCACGTCCCAGCATGCCCTGCACCTCACCCACCACCTGTTCGGCGACGACAAGAACCGGGGTCCCGCCCTCATCGACCTGACCGAGTTCTACAAGGAATACGGCCTGGAGTTGACCGTCTCCCGCGAGGGCAATGGGGAGGCAAACAATGACGCCGCCAACGAAGCGTCGGTGAACGAACTGCCGGACTATCTGCCACTGGTGCTGGAGTTCGCTTCCCAGCTCGACTCGAACGAGGCCCGGGTGTTTCTGTCCCAATGGAGCAAGGTGCTAAACCAGCTCGCCGCCAACCTTGAGGAGGCCGGCAGTTCCTATGCCCCCCTCGTTCGTCTCGTCGAACATCGCGGCCAACTGGTGATGGCGGCGGCATGAGTCGCGAGTCGCGAGTCGCGAGTCGCAAGCCGCAAGTCGCGCGTGGCCGTGGAGTTGGTCGCCGCTCGCCGCTCACCGCTCACTTACCGCCACCAACCACCAACCACCAACCACTAGCCACTAGCCACTAGCCACTAGCCACCTTCCTAGGAGTTTCGTCATGGACCTGCATACCCTACTCTTCGGGGTCTACCCCTACCTGGCCCTGGCCACCTTCGTTCTCGGCAGCTGGATCCGCTTCGACCACGAGCAATACACCTGGAAAAGCGATTCCAGCCAGCTCCTGTCCAAGCAGTACATGCGCTTCGCCAGCAACGTCTTCCACATCGGCATCCTGGGCATCTTCTTCGGCCACCTGGTCGGCCTGCTCACCCCTCACTCGGTGTTCCTCGCCCTGGGCATTTCCGACGCGGCCCACCAGGGTATCGCCATCTTCGCCGGCGGCGTCTTCGGACTCATGGTCATCCTCGGCGGCAGCATCCTCTGGCTGCGCCGCCTGTTCAATCCGCGCGTGCGCGCCGCCAGCCGCTGGATGGACATCAACATCCTGGGCTGGCTGGTGCTGACCGCCTGTGTGGGCTTCGCCACCATCTTCTGGTCGATGGGCCACGCCGGGCAGCAGGACTTCACGGTGATGCTGCGCCTGACCGAGTATGTGCAGAGTATCGTCATCCTGCAGCCCAATCCGGAGCTGCTGCGCAATATCGACACGGTGTACAAGCTGCACATCTTCTTCGGCCTGTCGGTGTTCCTGTTCTTCCCCTTCACGCGCCTGGTGCACATCTGGAGCGCGCCCGTCGGCTACCTATTCCGCGCCTATCAGGTCGTACGCGCCAAACGCACCGCCTGAGCCTTGCCGCCGCCGTGGATGGACCCCTCCGCCACGCACGCCTCCTCTCCGCGCAACTCCTTCGCGCGGCGGATGCCACGGCGGCCTTTTCATCCTCTCTCCCGGGCGACGGGCTGACGCTCGCACCGGGGGTCCCCCACTTTCGCAACCGGAGCCCGGAATGACCATGTCGCACAAGGAAACGCCACCCAAACCCAAGCTGCAAACCCCGAAAAGCATCTTCCTGGAAGAGGCCAGGGAAAGCACCAATCCCTATGCCATCTATACGAAGTCCCTGATGGTGGACGGACGCAAAGTGCTCACCGACCCCGAGGGCTACATCCTCAACATGGACGAATGGAGCGAGGATTTTGCCCGCGCCCAGGCCGAGCGCGAGGGCCTGGTGCTCACCGACGAGCACTGGCAGGTGATCCACTTCATCCGCGAGTATTACGAGGACCACAACGTGCAGGCCCAGGTGCGCGACATGGTCATGCACTTCCGCACCCTGTGGGGGCCGGACAAGGGCAACAGCCGCCATCTGCACGACATCTTCCCGATGGGCGGTCCGCAGAAGCAGGGCAACCGCGTCGCCGGCATGCGCAAGACCAAGGGCGAGCACTGAGCCGGAGGCCGCGCGCCGACCGCGCCAACCACCTTCGCCGGCCCGCGCCACACCAACCCGGTTGCTGGATGCGGTATGGCGGGGCGCGCAGGATGAGCCACGCAGGGCTGCCTGCATGCTTCATGACTGATCTCCTCAACACCCGCGCCCGTCGCGGTTTCGAACCCGGCCTGGCGCCGGGTTTTTTTTCGGGGGAACATACGGATAGCCCCCCTACAGGAGTACCCGCATGAAAGCCCTGACCGTGACCATCCGCGCCGAGCTGCAAGTGCCTGACGACTGGGAACTGGTGGAGCACCCCTCCGGCATGCTGGTCCTGCGAATCGGCGACCAGTACGTGGATTTCGACATCGCCCCGCTGGCCACCCGCTCCGATGACCCGGAGGCGGAATGGTCGGACGACGACAGCACTCTCGTTGGCAAGATCCTCGATACCGTTGCCGGCATCGAAGTGGAACTGGAAAGCCATGCCCTGCAGTAAGCCTTCTCCACGCCTAACGGGGTGAAGTTCGGGGAAGGGCTCAGAAGCCGCCCGGCAATGCAAGATGGACACCTATCGGTGTCCGTTTTTCCTGGCGCTATGGGTGTGGGTCATGGCGGAGGGCGCGGCGCGTCCCACCCGCCTAGGATCAACGCTTGCCGAATTTCTCCGCCAGTTGCTGGAGCTTGGCCTGGCGCATGGCGGCCTCTTCCTCGGCTTTGCGCCGGGCCGCTTCCGCCTTCTGGCGCTCCTTCACCTGCTTGATGCGGTCGCGCAGGGTTCTCACCGCCACGTCCTGCTGCTCCTTTGTCACCTCCCCCGCCGGCTGGCCGTCCAGGTCCAGGCGCGGCGCCCCTTCCGTCAGAGCTTTCAGGTAGCGGGTGGAAGCCGTGTGGCCGTGCAGGGCTACACGCACCTTGTTCTTGTCCAGGTCCGGCTTGCGTTCCAGCAACTGCTTGTGGATACCGATGGCGAGGGGCTTGCAGTCACGGAAGACGGCAAACTCCGCTTGCAACTGCGCAAGCAGGGCATTGCCACGGACGGTCTTGGAGGCGGTCTGGGTGGTCATGGATGGCAAGCAAAGGCAAAGTGCGGATGATATCCCTGATGAGCAATCAACCTGAGCTCATCCAATCATGCTTCCGACAAGGCTGTAATGAAAAACGGCCTCCGTCTGGGAAGCCGCGTATTTACTGGTGCCGACAGTCTGACTCGAACAGACGACCTATCGCTTACAAGGCGATTGCTCTACCAACTGAGCTATGCCGGCGGATGGCGCGGGCGCCGCTGGGTGCATGCTACTTGACGACGCGCAGACGGGGTTTGCCCTTGGGCGGCTGGGGCGGTGATGGGTTCCCGGCCTCGGACGGGACGGTCTCGTCCTGTGCGTGGGTGGACGGGGTGGTGTCGGTCTCCGCTTCTACGGTTGCGTCGCCGGGGCGCGGCAGGAATTCGAAGCTCATGCCCTCGCCGGTTTCCTTTGCGTAGATGGCGAGTACGTTGCCAACGGGAACCTCGATGACATGCGAGGCACCACCGAAGCGGGCGGAGAAGGTCACCCACTCGTTGTCCATCTGCATGTTGCGCACGGCGCTGGGGCCGACGTTGAGGACGATCTGGCCGTCCTTGACATAGCCCTGCGGGACACGCGTACGGCTGTCCACCTTGACGGTCAGATAGGGGGTCAGGCCGCTGTCGACACACCACTCGTAGAGCGCGCGCAGGAAGTACGGTTGCTGGGAAAGCGCGCTCATCGACGAGCCCTTACTTGCGCATGGCTTTTTCGACGGGGGTCAGGGCCTCGATGAAGGCCGGCCGGGCGAACAGGCGCTCGGCGTATTTCAGCAGCGGGGTGGCCTGCTTGGGCAGCTGGATGCCGTAATGGTTGAGGCGCCAGAGCAGGGGGGCGATGGCGACGTCGAGCATGGAGTATTCGTCGCCCAGCATGTACTTCTGCTTGCCGAAGATGGGGGCGATCTGGGTGAGGTTGTCGCGCACGATGGTGCGGGCCTTCTCGGCGGCTTTGGGGGTGCCGTGCACGATGTCGCCCAGATGGGAGAACAGGTCACTCTCGAAGTTGTGCAGAAACAGGCGCGCGCGGGCGCGCATGACGGGGTCGGCCGGCATCAGTTGGGGATGCGGGAAACGCTCGTCGATGTACTCGTTGATGATGTTGGATTCGTACAGGGTGAGGTCGCGCTCCACCAGGATGGGTACCTGGCCATAGGGGTTCATCGCCGCGATTTCATCCGCCTTGTCCTGCGGATCCATGTCGCGGATGTCGAAATCCATGCCTTTTTCGTAGAGCACGATGCGACAGCGCTGGCTGAAGGGACAGGCGGTGCCCGAATACAGAATCATCATTTTGTGTTCAACCTTCGTGCCTAGTGCACGTCTTTCCAGTATTCCTTCTTGAGATAGAAGGCGACTACGTAGAACAATCCGAGGAACAGCAGGACGGCCACGCCGATATGCATGCGCTGGCTCTTGGCGGGTTCGCCCATCCAGGCCAGGTAATTCACCAGGTCGCCGACCAGGGCGTCGTATTCGGCCAGGGTCATGCTGCCAGGCCGCGCCAGTTCGAGCCGATCCAGCATCTTGTGTTCAACGCCGTCCGCGCTCTTCTCGACGCGGTAGACGGGAACCATCTGGCCTTGCAGATCGTGCAGGACGTGCGGCATGCCGACGTTATCGAATACCTTGTTGTTCCATCCCATGGGCCGGCTATTGTCGCGGTAAAAGCCGCGCAGATAGGTATAGACCCAGTCGGCGCCGCGCGAACGGGTGATCACGGACAGGTCGGGCGGGGCGACGCCAAACCATTCCTTCGCATCTTTCGCGCGCATGGACACCTGCATGGTCTCGCCCGGCTTGTCCGCCGCGAACAGCAGGTTTTCCTTGATCAGCGCTTCGCTGAGGCCGAAGTCCTGCATGCGGTTGTAGCGCATGTAGCCGGCGGCATGGCAGCTCAGGCAGTAGTTGACGAAGACACTGGCGCCGCGCTGCAGGGATTCCTGGTTGTGCGGGTTGACCGGGGCGCGATCCAGCGGGACGCTGGCCCCGGCGGCCCAGACCGCGGTGGGCAGGGCGAGGAGCAGGAATAGCAGCTTTTTCATTTCGTCACCCTTTCCGGAACCGGCTTGACGGAATCGTTCCTGGTGTACCAGGGCATCAGCAGGAAGAAGGCGAAATAGACCACCGAGAGGACGCGGGAGATCCAGGTGTACAGCTCGGTGGCGGGCAGGATGCCGAGGATGCCGAGGCCGATGAAGGCAATCACGAACAGGGTCAGGGCGATCTTGAACTTGGGGCCGCGGTAGCGGATCGACTTCACCGGGGATTTGTCCAGCCAGGGCAGCAGGAAGAAGATCAGCACCGCCACCCCCATCAGCGCCACGCCCGGGAACTGCGAGCCGAGGATGGGCGGCACCGCGCGCAGGATGGCGTAGTAGGGCGTGAAGTACCAGACCGGGGCGATGTGCTCGGGGGTCTTCAGCGGATCGGCGGGGATGAAGTTGTTGTATTCCAGGAAGTAGCCGCCCATCTCCGGGGCGAAGAAGACAATGGCGGCGAACACCATGAGGAAGACCACCACGCCGAGGATGTCCTTCACCGTGTAGTAGGGGTGGAAGGGGATGCCGTCCAGCGGCTTGCCGTGCTCGTCCTTGAGCTTCTTGATCTCGACGCCGTCCGGGTTGTTGGAACCGACCTCGTGCAGGGCCACCAGGTGGGCCACCACCAGGCCCAGCAGCACCAGGGGCAGGGCGATGACGTGCAGGGCGAAGAAACGGTTGAGGGTGGCGTCGCCGACCACGTAGTCGCCGCGGATCCAGATGGACAGGTCCTCGCCGATGACGGGCACGGCGGCGAACAGGTTGATGATCACCTGCGCGCCCCAGTAGGACATCTGGCCCCAGGGCAGCAGGTAGCCCATGAAGGCCTCGGCCATCAGCACCAGATAGATGATCACGCCGAAGATCCAGATCAGCTCGCGCGGCTGCCGGTAGGAACCGTAGATGAGGCCGCGGAACATGTGCAGATAGACCACCACGAAGAACATGGAGGCGCCGGTGGAGTGGATGTAGCGCACCAGCCAGCCGTAGTCGACGTCGCGCATGATGTACTCGACGGAGGCAAAGGCCAGGGCCGCGTCCGGCTTGTAGTGCATGGTCAGGAAGATGCCGGAGACGATCTGGATGACCAGCACCAGCAGGGCCAGGGAACCGAAGAAGTACCAGAAGTTGAAGTTCTTCGGCGCGAAGTATTCGGACAGGTGCGCCTTGTAGGAGGCGGTGAGCGGGAAGCGCTCATCGACCCAGTTGAGTAGTTTTTCCATGTGTGTCGTCCCCTCTTCGAAATCAGGCCGCGCCCTGGTCCTCACCGATCAGCACCTTGCTCTCGGACAGGTACTTGTGCGGCGGGATGACCAGATTGGTGGGGGCGGGCGAACCGTTGAAAACCCGTCCGGCCAGGTCGAAGCGGGAGCCGTGGCAGGGGCAGAACCAGCCTCCTGCCCAGTCCGCGCCGAGGTCGGCGGCGCCGATTTCCTTGCGGAAGGTGGGCGAGCAGCCCAGGTGGGTGCAGATGCCCACCACGATGAGGTATTCGGGTTTGATCGAACGCGTCGGATTCTTGCAGTACTCGGGCTGCTGGCCGCTGCTGTCGGAGGCCGCATCCGTCAGCTTGTCGTCATGCTTGCCCAGCAGTTCGAGCATTTCCGGGGTGCGCTGCACCACCCAGACCGGCTGGCCGCGCCATTCCACGGCCAGCAGCATACCGGGCTCCACCTTCGACAGGTCCACTTCCACCGGGGCGCCGGCCGCCTTGGCGCGGGCGCTGGGGTTCATGCTCAGCACGAAGGGGACCGTCGCGCCCAGGGCGGCGACGCCGCCCACCGCCGAACTCATGGTCACCAGAAAGCGGCGTTTGGAAACATCCACGCTTGTTTCGCTCATAACGTCTATCCTGCCTGAGGGATGAATATTCTGGGCCGCGGCCAGCTTGGCGGTGTCCCGCCGTCCGGCCCGATCCCGGGCAATTTACAAAAACCGGCATTTTACAGACAAACGACAGGGAACTTAAAGCCTGGATTTCAGTATGGGATTGGCCTCTCCCGCCTGCGCTAGAATTATTCACTTTTTTTGCTCCGCACAAACATGCACAAGGCTTGGCTGATCTTCGCCCAGTGCGTAGCTGCCCTGGTGGTGGTGGCCGCCGCGCTGCTGGCCCTGAACCGCTTCATCCCAGGTCTGCTTCCCTTCGACGGCGCCGCCGTGACCATCCGCGAGGTGGTCGGCGCGCATCCCGGCGTTGCCCCGCCGTCCAGTCTCGCCGAGGCCGCCGCCCGCTCGCGCCCCTCGGTGGTGAACATCTTCACCAGCAAGCAGGTGCGGGTGCAGCGCAGCCCGTTCATGGACGACCCGGTGTTCCGCCGCTTCTTCGGCGACCAGATGCCGCAGCAGAACCGCGCCCAGCGGGTGTCGAACCTGGGCTCCGGGGTCATCGTCAGCGAGGATGGATTCATCCTCACCAACCACCACGTCATCGAGGCGGCGGATGAAATCCAGGTGGCCCTGCCCGACGGCAAGACCGTCGCCGCGGAGATCGTCGGAACCGATCCGGAGACCGACCTGGCGGTGTTGAAGGTCCAGCGCAAGGGCCTGCCGGCGATTCTGTTCGCGCCGCCCGACGGCCTGCGCGTCGGCGACCTGGTGCTGGCCATCGGCAATCCCTTCGGCGTCGGCCAGACAGTCACCATGGGCATCATCTCCGCCCTGGGCCGCAGCCATCTGGGCATCAACACCTTCGAGAGCTACATCCAGACCGACGCCGCCATCAATCCGGGCAATTCGGGCGGCGCCCTGGTGGACAGCGCCGGCAACCTGATCGGCATCAACACGGCGATCTTCTCCCGTTCCGGCGGCAACCTCGGCATCGGCTTCGCCATCCCCGTGTCCATCGTCCGCCAGGTCATGGAGCAGATCATCCAGCATGGCGCGGTGACGCGCGGCTGGGTGGGCATCGAGGTGCAGGAGATCACGCCGGAGATCGCCGAGTCGTTCAACCTGAAGTCCACCGAGGGCGCCCTCATTGCCGGCGTGCTGCGCGGCGGACCCGCCGACCGCGCAGGCATCCATCCCGGCGACGTGCTGGTGGGGGTGGGCGACAAGCCGGTGACCGATTCCTCTTCCCTGCTCAACCTGATCGCCGCCCTGCCTCCGGGCAAGGTGGCCCAGCTCAGGCTGATCCGCGAGCAGGCCGAGATGCGGGTGGGGGTGACCGTGGAAAAACGCCCGGTGATGCGCAAGAGCGCCGGCGAATAATTTTTTCGTCCAGCGCTTGGCCAGTGGCCGTAGCCGTCCGTGATGGAGCCCGCGCCACATCAGCGTGGACTGCCGCGCTCAAGATTCCAGGGCGCGGACCGTTATCGGCGCATTACCCGGAGTCTAGCCATGAGAATTGTGATCGTCGACGACAATGCCGTGAACCTGAAGCTCATGGAGAGCTTGGTCAAGCGCGCCGGCGATTTTTCCCCCCACCTGTTCCAGGATTCTGCGGAGGGATTGGCGTGGACCATGGACAACATGCCGGATCTGCTTATCGTCGACTACATGATGCCTCCTCCGGATGGGCTGGAATGCATCCGCCGCTTCCGAACGGTGCCCGCCCACGCCGACATTCCGGTGTTGATGATCACTGCCGACCACGAGAAATCCACGCGCTACGCGGCGTTGGAGGCAGGCGCGAACGATTTTCTGACGAAGCCGATCGACAGCGCGGAATTCCGCGCCCGCCTGCGTAACATGCTGGCCTTGCGGCGAAACCAGAAGGCCCTGGAGGACCGCGCCGCCTGGCTTGCGGAAAAGGTCGCGGAAGCCACCAGCGAGATTCTCAACCGCGAGCAGGAGATGATCACTCGACTGTCCCGGGCCGCGGAATTCCGCGATCCGGAAACCGGCGCGCACATCCAGCGCATGGCCAATTATTCTGGCCTGATCGCCGAGCGACTCGGTCTGTCGGGCGACGAACAGGATCTCATCCTGCGCGCGGCGCCCATGCACGACGTCGGCAAGATCGGTATTCCCGATCACATCCTGCTGAAGCCAGGCCGGCTTGACGACGCAGAAATGGCGATTATGAAAACCCATGCCGAGCGGGGATACGAAATCCTGCGCGACAGCAATTCGCGCTTGCTCGATCTGGCCGCCCTCATCGCCTGGACCCACCACGAGAAGTACGACGGCGGAGGTTATCCCCGCGGCCTGCGGGGCGAGGATATTCCCCTGCCTGGGCGCATCGTGGCGGTGGCCGACGTGTTCGATGCCCTGACCTCGGCAAGGCCCTACAAACCGGCCTGGGAGATCCAGCGCACGCTGCAATGGCTGCGCGAGGGCTCCGGGCATCATTTCGATCCGGCTTGCGTCGAGGCATTCCTGGCGCGTTTCGACGATGTCATGGACATCAAGAATCGCTATCGGGACGACACGCCCGCCGGCATCGTCTACTGAGCCGCCCCCCATGCTCCGCCGCCTGCCGGTGTGCGTCGCCTGGGCGCTGCTGTTGGTGGCCGAGTCCTGGGCGAACCCGACCTTCAGCTTCGCCATCGATCCACGCTATGTGCCGGCGGAGACCGCCATGCGCTGGTCCGGCTTGCTGCGCCGCCTGGAAGCCGACACCGGCCTGCGCTTCCAACTCAGGGTGCGTGACAAGGCGGAAGTGTTCGAGGATGAATTGCGCCGCGGCGTGCCGGATTTCGCTTTCCTGGATCCTTATCACATGGTGAGCGCCAAGGCGATGCATGCTTACACGCCGCTGGTGCGGGGCGGCAGGCCCCTGATCGGCGTCCTGGTGGTGGAGGCCGGTGGTCCGATCCAAACACCGAGTGATCTGGCCGGCTCCAGACTGGCTTTTCCATCGCCCAACGCCTTCGCCGCTTCCCTGTACCCCAGGGCCATGCTGGCGGAGCGGGAAGGCATCCGTTTCAAGCCGGTGTACGTGGGTAGCCATGGCAATGTGTATCGCCGCGTCCTGCGTAGGGATGAACCCGCGGGCGCGGGCGATGCGGCAACGCTGGAAAGGGAACCCGCGTCTCTGCGCGCGCGCCTGCGCGTGCTCCTGCGCATGCCCGGGGTAGCCTCCCATCCCGTCGCCGCGCATCCGCGCGTGTCGCGCGAGGCCAGGGAGAGCGTGCGGCGAGCTCTGCTCGCCATGAGTGCCGATGTTGCGGGCAGGAAACTGCTGGAAGAAGTGGAACTCGATGGCCCGGTGAGCGCCGACTACGCGCGGGATTACCAGCCCCTGGAACGCCTCGGGCTAAGTCGCCACATGGTGGTGGGGAGCGCCGTGCCATGACTCGGCTGCGCAGCCTGTTCCGTCATCTGCTGCCCAGGCGCTTTACCGTGCAACTGGGCCTGCTCATGGCCACGCTGCTGACCCTGGGCATACTGTCACAGTCCGCTCTTTCCACCCTGGAGCGCGCGCGCGGTGAACAAAGCGCACTGGCCGCGCGCATGGACAACCTGCTCGGCACCCTTGCTTTTTCCGGGGCCGACTCAATGCTGCTGCACGACTACGCCGGCCTTGAAAACCTGCTCCTGTTGGCGGCGCGCGCCCACGCCGAAATCCTGGCTTTGCAGGTCTTCGACCGCAATGGTCAATTGGTCAGCCAGGTGTTGCGCGGCCCGGACGGGAAGCCGGCCGCCGAATTCGATCAGTTCGAGGCGACCCCACCCTTGGCGGCGGGCTTCTCACACCGATGGCTGAGCGAGCAAGGCGAGGTGCTTGCCGACCAGACCGCCGCGTGGCGGGCGCCCCGGCTCGAGGTATGGCATGCCATGGGCGAGTTCGGCTATCCGGGCTATCTGCGTGCGGAAGTCGCCAACAACGGCTTGCGCGAGCGTCTGGCCGACATCATCGGTAACGGGCTCGTGGCCGCCGGTTTGCTCAGCGTCCTGGGCGTGGCCGCCCTGATGTTGTACATGCGCCGCGGCGTGCTCGCCCTGCGCGCGTCCTCGCGCTTCGCCGCCAATCTCACGCATAGCCCGGGCGACCGCCTGCCGCCTTTCGTCGGACCCGGAGAGATCGAGGATCTGGTCGAATCGCTGAATGAGGCATCGCTTTGGTTGTATACCCGCGATATGTCGGCGGCTTCCGCTCAGCGACGCATGGAGGCCGTGTTCGGAAGCATCGCCGATGCCATCCTCACGCTCAACACCGACGGCATGATCGAGAGCGCCAACACCGCCGCATGCCGATTGTTCGCCTACCCCGAGCACGAACTGGTCGGCATGCCGGCGACGGTCCTCTTTCCGGACTGGCATGCCGACCCCTTGGTCCCTGACGGAGCTACGGTGGAGACACGCGGCGTGGCCATGTCCGGCGCCGGTTTCCCCTGCGATGTCACCAGTTCCTCCTTCTCCTTGCAAGGGGCCTTCCACCGATTGCTGGTGGCGCGCGACATCTCGCGGCGCAAGGTCGAGGAGGAGGCGCTGCGGCGAGCTAAGGATGCGGCGGAAAAAGCCAATCGTATGAAGAGCGAATTCCTGGCCAACATGAGCCATGAAATCCGCACACCGATGAACGGCATTCTCGGCATGACCGATCTGGTTCTCGACACCGAGCTCAGCCTGGAGCAGCGCGAATACCTGGAACTCGCGCGAGCTTCGGGCGCCCAGTTGCTCACCCTCATAAATCGCATCCTCGACTACTCGAAGATCGAGGCCGGCCAGTTGGAGATCAGCCCCGAGGATTTCTCCCTTTCGACTTTCCTCGATCAGGTCGCGCGGGGCATGCATTCCTTGCTCGCGGACAAGGCGCTTGCCTTTTCGGTGCACGCGAGCGTGGATCTGCCCGAACTGGCACGGGCGGATTCCGCGCGGCTGCGGCAAGTGCTGGACAGCCTACTGGACAACGCGGTGAAGTTCACCGAGAGCGGCGAGGTGACGCTGTCTGTGGAGAAATCCGCGAGCACTCCGCCCATGCTTCACTTTTGCGTCGCCGACACCGGTATAGGCATCGATGTCGAAAATCTGTCCGCTTTGTTCGATGCGTTCACCCAGGTCGATGGTTCCGTCACCCGGAAATATGGCGGCACGGGCCTGGGTTTGGCCATCTCAAGCAAACTGGTTCGCCTGATGGGGGGAGAGATATGGGCTGAAAGCGCGCCGGGCGCCGGCGCGCGGTTTCACTTCACCCTTCCCTTCGAGACGGTGACCCTGGGTGGTGGGCCGAATGACGATGTCGGGCCATCGGCCGAGCCGGAGTGCGCAGTCCGTGGCGAGGATGCCTCGACGAATTCGAACCTGGAAAGACGTTCATGAACGAAGAGGCCGGTTACCGCATCCTGGTGGTGGAAGACCACCCGGTGAATCAGCTCATCACCGCCCAATTGCTGCAGAAGCGCGGCCACTCCGTGTCCCTGGCCGACAACGGGCGACTGGGTCTGGAATCCTGGAGACGTTCCGAGCATGACCTGATCCTGATGGACATCATGATGCCGGAGATGGACGGGCTGGAAGCCACCCTGCGCATCCGCGCCGAAGAAGCGGCGCGCGGCGAAGCGCGCATCCCCATCGTCGCGCTCACCGCCAATGCCCTGCCGGAGGACAAGGAACGCTGTCTCGCCGCCGGCATGGACGGCTACATCGCCAAGCCTTTCAAACCCGAACGCCTGTTTGGCGAAATCGAACGCGTCATGGGGAAGCAAACCGGCGGCGGGCCATCCGCGCCCGCCACGCCCGTGACCGGCGTAAAGCCGGACGCGCAGGTGTTCGACCGCGTCGACGCCCTGGCCCGCATCGGCGGCGACGAGGAATTGCTGGATACGCTGATCGGCATGTTCGTCGACGACGCGCCGCGTTACCTGTCCGAGCTCGACGCGGCCCTGGACTCCGCCGACTGGCCGCGCCTGGCGCGCGGCGCGCATGACCTCAAGGGTGTGCTGGCCACCTTCTCCGCGTGGCGTGCATTGGATGTGGCCAAGGCACTGGAGCAGGCCGGCAAGGCGGGCCGGGGCGCCGCCGCCGCGGAGTTGTTATCGCCCTTGCGGCGAGAGCTGGATAAGTTCCTGTCTGAGGTGGCGCGCTGAGGTTTACGCGTAGGTTTTCATCGCCCGCCGCCGCCCCGGTTTCTTTTTCATGATGACCACGCCCTTGACCACGCCCTCCAGGCCATCGATGGGAATGTTGGGATAGAGGGGGTTGAGCGGCTTCAGCATCCAGCCCTCCGCGTGTTTCGCCAGTTGGCGGAAGACATGGCGCTCGTCCTCCTGTTCCACATGCTCCAGATAGGCGATGACGAAGGAGCCGTCGCGCGCGACTCCCTCCGGCTCGACGACGATGATCTCGCCCTCCTCGAACTCGGGCAGCATGGAATCGCCCAGCACCATGAGGGCGTAGGGCTCGCCGCTGGCGCAGGCGGAGGTGGCCAGGTCCTCTTCCGACGGCGCCTCGACGGCGGGTTTGACGGGGATGGGGAAAGGCTTTTGCATCATTTTCCTCGCATGAACATGCGGTCCAGGTCGGCCAGGCCGAGCTGAAACCAGGTCGGCCGGCCGTGGTTGCATTGGTCCGCCCGCTCGGTGGCCTCCATGTCGCGCAGCAGGGCGTTCATCTCCGGCAGGGTCAGGCGCCGGTGGGCGCGCACCGCGCCGTGACAGGCCATGGAGGCCAGCAGTTCGTTGCGGCGGGCGGTCATGGCGCCGGTGATACCCGACTCGCGGATGTCTTTCAACACTTCACGCGCCAGGGTTTCCACCTCGGCATCCGTGAGCAGGGCGGGCAGGGCACGCACCGCCAGGTGGGTGGGGGATACGGCGGAGAGTTCGAAGCCCATGTCCGCGAGCCCTTCCCGGGCTTCCTCGGCAGTGGCCATTTCCAGGGACGAGGCCTGGAACACCACCGGGATCAGCAGCGGCTGGCTGGCCACCTGGCGGCTGTCCAGGGCGTTCTTCAGGCGCTCGTAGAGGATGCGCTCATGGGCGGCGTGCATGTCCACCACGACCAGGCCCCTGGCGTTCTCGGCCAGGATGTAGAGGCCGGAGAGCTGGGCGAGGGCGTAGCCGAGGGGGGGGGATTCGGCCGACCGCTCGGGTGTGTCGGGCGCAGTCGAAATCCCCCCCGGCCCCCCTTTGAAAAAGGGGGGAGAACCCGCGTCGGGCCGGGACATCGCTTCGGCGACCATGCCGTAGTAGCTCGCCGGCTCGCTGGCCAAGGCCATCGACTGCTGGCGCCAGGGGGATGGGGTCTGACCGCCCTCAACCCGTTCCCCCCTTTGTAAAGGGGGGGCTGGGGGGGATTCGTCGCTGCCCCCGTGCCCGACCTCGCCCGACTTCCCCCCCAACCCCCTTTCCAGTACATGGAACACGAACTGATGCACGCCCCGCCCATCGCGGAAGCGCACCTCGGTCTTGGCCGGATGCACGTTCACGTCCACCCCCTCCGGCGGCAGTTCCAGGAACAGGACGAAGGCCGGATGGCGTTCGTGGTGCAGCACGTCCCGGTAGGCTTCGCGGATGGCGTGGGCCAGCAATTTATCGCGGACAAAGCGGCCGTTGACGAACAGGTACTGGGCGTCGCGGCCGGCGCGGGAATAGGCGGGCAGGCCGGCAAGTCCATACAGGCGCAGGGGACCGGCGGCTTCGTCCAGGGTGCGGGCGGCCTCGGCGAAGTCCTCGCCCAGCACCTCCAGGGCGCGGGCCTGCCAGTCGGACACCGGCAAGTGTCGCGCCACGCGGCCGTTGTGGGAGAGGGTGAAGGCACATTCCGGGTGGGCCAGGGCCAGGCGGCGCAGGGTGTCGTCGCAATGGCCGTATTCGGTGGCGGCGGTCTTGAGGAACTTGCGCCGGGCCGGGGTGTTGAAGAACAGATCGCGGGCTTCCACCACCGTGCCCCGACCCAGGGCGGCGGGCTCGGGTTTGCCCAGGCGGCCGTCGAGGGCGCCGATCTTCCAGGCATGGGGCTGCTCCGGTGCGCGGCTGGTCACGACCACCCGCGCCACCGAAGCGATGCTGGCCAGGGCCTCGCCGCGGAAGCCCAGGCTGGCCACCCGCTCCAGGTCTTCCAGGCTGGCGATCTTGCTGGTGGCGTGCCGGGTCAGGGCCAGCGGCAGGTCGTCGGGGAGGATGCCGGCGCCGTCGTCGACCACCCGGATCAGCTTGATGCCGCCTTCCTCCAGGTCCACCCGGATGTCGCGGGCGCCCGCGTCCAGGCTGTTTTCGATGAGTTCCTTGAGGGCCGAGGCGGGCCGCTCCACCACCTCGCCGGCGGCGATCTGGGAGACGAGCAGGTCGGGGAGGAGACGGATGGCGGGCATGGCCGGTATTTTACCCGGCCCGGCAGCAGCCACCTCGGCTCAGGTCGGGGCCGGCAGCAGGCGCTGGCGCGCGGCCTGGGCGACCCACCCCAGTGCCAGGGGCATGCGCCGGGCGAGTTCGTCCCAGTCCACCGCGTCGAGCAGATTCTTCAGGGTCAGGCCCAGATCCGTGTCGCCCTCGATGAGCAGACGGCGGTTGAAGAACAGGGTGTCCGGGTCTTCCAGGCGCAGGGAGAGGCGGGCGAAGTCCTCCGCCGTGGCGGTGAAGGTGACGTCGACCGGGCCGGTCTTTTCCGGTCTCAGCCCGCTTTCATGCACGGACAGGTACATGGACAGGCCGACGTCCTTCACGTGCACGCGGAAGCGCTTGCCGTGGGCCGCGCTCCAGTCCAGTTCCCCCAGGGTGGGCCAGGCCGCGCGGTTGCAGGCGGCGGCGAAGGCGACGGAGGGCGGCCAGGCCGGCAGGCGGGCGATGACGCGGGCGAAGACTTGGGGAAAGGCGGGCAGTTTCATGGGGCGATTCCCTCCAGATGGCGTTCGGGTTGCCAGGCCATGCCGGCCTGGCCCAGCCAGTAGCCGTCGCAGGGCTGGGCGGGCAGGAAGGGGGCGAGCTTGGCGGGGGTTTCGGCGGCGGTGAGGCTGCCATCCAGCAGGGCGCGGAACAGGGCGACGATCTTTTCCGTGTGGCGGGACTGGGGCGAGATGCGCAGCACGTCCACGTTCGCCGCATTCAATTCGCCAAGCCGGTGGGCCAGGCTCATGACCTTGGCCGACTGGGTCTGTATGCCGTTGATGCAGAGGAAATCCTCGCCTTCCCGCGAAGCCAGGACCAGGCCGTCGGGATGGTCGATGCAGCGGAACTGGCAGTCGTCCTTCTGCAGGTTGTAGTGGCGGGCGGTGAAGCAGCGCGCCGAGAACGCCAAGGGCAAGCGGCCGTAGGCGAACAATTCGGTCTGCATGCCTTCTGGAATCGGCATGGCGGCGAGCATGTCGCGCGGCATTTCCACCGGCGGCACCCAGCGCACCGCCCCCAGTTCCGCCAGCAGGGCCAGGGTGTCCGGGTTGTAGGCGTTCAGCGTGGGCCCGGCGACGAAGGGAAGTTTGGCTTCGGCCAGCAGGCGCACCGCACCCCATTCGTTGGCTTCCACCAACACGCCGCTCCCTCCCCCTCGAGGGGAGAGGGCCTGGGATGGGGTGGAAACCCAGGCCACCATCTTGCGCAGGGCCTTCAGGTCGGATTCGGATTCGATCAGGGTCTGGCTGGCCAGCACCGCCTGCTTGCCGGCGGCGGTGAATCGCCCCGCCAGTTCGATCCAGTCCGGCAGCCGCAGCAGATGCCGCCGCGAGCAGACGGTCTCGCCCAGGTAGACGATGTCCACCGGCCAGGCCAGGGCGGCCTCGTAGAAGGCCAGGGTGTCTTCCCGTGACCAGTAGTAGAGGAGGGGGCCTAGGGCGAGTTGCATGGGGTGAAGGGTGAAGGGTGAAGGGTGAAGGGTGAAGGGTGAAGGGTGAAGGGTGAAGGGTGAAGGGTGAAGGGTGAAGGGTGAAGGGTGAAGGGTGAAGGGTGAAGGGGCGGGGCTTTACCCTTGCCCCTTGAGCGCCGAAGGCGCGGACCCTTCCCCCTTCACCCAAAAATCACTTCCACGGCCGGTAATACGCCCCCAAGGTGTTCATGCTGCCTTCCGACACCTTGGCCAGTTCCGCCATCCAGGCGGGTAGGGCCTTGAACTGTTCGGGTGCGCGTTTCACGGAATCGATGGCGGCGCGCCAGACCCGGGTGACCTGGGCGACGTAGGCGGGGCTGCGCTGGCGGCCTTCGATCTTGACGGCGGCAATGCCCATGCGCGCCATCTCCGGCAGCATTTCCAGGCTGTTCAGGCTGGTGGGTTCCTCCAGGGCGTAGTAAGTCTCGCCCTGGACTTCGAAGCGGCCCTTGCACAGGGTCGGGTAGCCGGCCTTCTCGTGGTCGGCATAGCGGTCGATGAGCACGCCGTTGAGCCGCGTTTCCATGCCCTTGGCGGTCTGTTCCCAGCGCACCGCGTGACCGGGGGAGCAGGCGCCGAAGGTGTTGGGCGAGTCGCCGCAGGCGTAGGAGGACAGCAGACAGCGGCCCTCCACCATGACGCAGAGGCCGCCGAAGCCGAACAGTTCGATCTCCACGTCGGTGTTGTCGACCACGTTCTCCACCTGGGCCAGGGACAGCACCCGCGGCAGCACGGCGCGCTGGATACCGAAGCGCTCGCGGTAGAAGTTGACCGCCTCGTAGCTAGTGGCCGAGCCCTGCACCGAGAGATGCAGGCGCAGATCCGGATGGGTCTTCAGCGCGTAGCCCATGAGGCCGGGGTCGGCCAGGATGATGGCGTTCACGCCCAGCTCGGCGGCGGTGTCCACCGCCTTGTGCCAGCGCGGCAGGGTGGCGGGCTGGGGGTAGGTGTTGAGGGCCATGAGCACCTTGCGGCCGCGGCCTTGCGCGTAGCGGATGCCTTCCTTCAGCGACTTCTCGTCGAAGTTGAGGCCGGCGAAGTTGCGTGCGTTGGTGTTGTCCTTGAGGCCCAGGTAGACGCCGTCGGCGCCGTGGTCGACGGCGGCCTTGAGGGCCGGCAGACTGCCGGCGGGGCAGATCAGTTCGAGCAGGGGCATGGTGTGGGGAACCGGTGTTCCCCCCTTTCATGAAGGGGGGTTAGGGGGGATTTACAAGTAGTGGTGCGGGCAGTCCGGGTTAAATCCCCCCCAGCCCCCCTTTTGCAAAGGGGGGAGTTGGGGAGTGGGAGGATTGGCTTGGTCATGCTTGTATCGGGGCTGCGATTTCAGAGGTTTCGGCGTTAACCACACCTTCTTGTCCCGAATTATGCCCAATAAAAGCCTGGCCCTGGCGGCTGTCGCGCCGCTCCAGCTCGGCGACGATGGCGTTCACCACGGGCCATTTGCCGGCGCACCAGGCGGGAGCCAGCAACAGATGGGCGGGCGCCGTGCCGGTGACGCGGTGATAGACGATGTCCCAGGGCGTGCGCTCGATCAGGTCGGCGGCAATGTCCACGTAGGCTTCCTGGCTGAGGGGCGCGTATTCAGCCCGGCGCCACTCGTTGGCGAGCTGGGTGCCTTTCACCACGTGCAGCGGATGCAGCTTGAGGCCATCGGTGCCGATGTCCAGCACGATGTCCAGGGTCTCGCGGGCATGCCAGGCCTCCTCGCCGGGCATGCCGACGATCAGGTGGGTACAGACCGGGATGTCCAGGCGCCGGGCGGCGAGGCAAGTGTTCACGTATTCCTTCAGGCCGTGGCCCCGGTTGACGCGGGCGAGACTGTCGTCGAAGGCGGACTGTAGCCCCAGTTCCAGCCACACCTCCATACCCCGGTCGTGGTACTCCGCGAGCAGGTCCAGCACCGCCGGCGGCACGCAGTCCGGGCGGGTGCCCACCGACAGGCCGATCATGCCCTCCACCGCCAGGGCCTGGTCGTAGAGGGCGCGCAGTTGGGCGACGTCGGCGTAGGTGTTGGTATAGGCCTGGAAGTAGGCCAGGTACTTGCGTGCCCGCGTGCGCCGGTCGATGCCGCGCCGGCCGGACTCGAGTTGGTCGGACAGGGGCGCGGGCTGCCGGCCGTTGGGGCTGAAGGATGCGTTGTTGCAGAAGGTGCAGCCGCCGATGCCCTTGGCGCCGTCCCGGTTGGGGCAGGTGAAGCCCGCGTCGAGGGCGATCTTGTGCACCCGTTCGCGGTGCTTCTTGAGCAGGTATTGGCCGAAGGTATGGACCCGGTCGGAAAGCATGTTCAGTTGGAATCCCGGTAAAGCCAGATCGCGAACACGATGCCGAACCACACCAGTGCGGTCAAGGCCGGCATGCCCGCGCACTTGTAGCCGAACAGGGGCAACAGGGCGGCGGTGAGGAAAAGCAGCGCGCGGGGCCCGTTCCAGCGGGTGATCCTGGCCCGGTCCGCCGCGTGGCGGGCGGCGCCGCGGCCGGCTTCCACCCAGACCGGCGCGAGTTGGCCGGCGGCCCCCGTCACCAGGGGCATAAGGAAGCCGGGCAGGAACAGGGTCAGCGGCCCCAGGCTGTCCGGCCCCAACAGCGTGCCGGCCAGGGCACAGAGGAAGCCGATGGCGGCCGCAGCCAGCACCGGCTCGGCGCCGTGCCAGGCGAAGATGTTGCTCCGGTGCAGGCGCCACCAGGCGAGGAGCATGCGCGCCATCACCCAGGTCCAGAGCAGTCCGCCCAGCCAGGCCAGCGGCGGCATCAACGCCTGTCCCGTCGCCAGCAGCAGACTGCCCGACAGCGCCCACTTCAGGTCGGTGCGCAGCCGCCCGGCTACTTCGGGATCGGCCTGGTTCGCGGCAGTGGGCATCAGTACCTGCAGGGTGCCCACAGCGGTGATAGCGACGAAGCCATACAGATTGATGTGCACGTGGAAGGCGCGCAGGCCGGCGTGCCAATCGGGAAACAGCGGGATCAGCATGGCGGCGGCGAGGCCCAGGCCCAGGCAGGCCATGGCGGCCAGATACCAGGCCAGGCCCGCATGGGGCTTGCCCAGCGCCTTGCGTCCCATGGCGCGCATCCATGCCAGCATGGCGACGGCGCCGGCCAGGGCGAGGCCGGCGGGCAGCGCGATCCAGGCGAAATCCAGCAGGCCGTGGAACACGGCCAGGCTCAGCAGGCCGGAAGCGAGCATCAGATACGGCAGGCGGCCGGTCCACGGGCCGGCGCCGCGCCCGCGCGCGAGCACCGGCACGAAATGCTGCATGGCGGCGGTGATCAGGCTCATCACCCCCACGGCCAACACCAGATGCGCCCAGAAGGCGGGCGCCGCGCCGATCGCCTTGGGCAATGCCTGGCCCGCCAGGAAGGCGAGCAGGGTGGCGACGATGAGGGCGATCAGCATGGGCGCGGCCGACCGCGGCGCGGACTGCGTCTACTTCACCACGAAGTCGATCATCACGCCTTGCGGGCCCTGGTCGAGGTAGTTGATCTCGACGCGGTCGCCGTAGCGGGCCTGCATCTGCTGCAGCAGGGGGATCGGGTTGTGGTCGTTGACGAAGCGCATGCGCTCACCGGCCTGCAGGCTGTCCAGGGCGCCGAAGATGGCGGCGTGGCGGAAGCGCTTGGCGATGCCGCGGGCGTCGAATTCGTAGATGCCGTCGGGGCGGTTGTGGTTGTGCACGGGAATGGTGAATGAGGTTTGCATGGCGTGAGTATTCGTGAAGAGGAGCCGCGATGCTGAGCCGGAATGACTCATGCGGCCTTGATGGAAGTCAGGGCATGGCCATGCGGTGCGTAGGGTTGGACACGGACTTCTGCCCTCCCGGGTCAGGTTTTGAAGCGGGACACGGAATCCCGGAGCGCATGGGCGAGGACGTCGAGTTCACGCGAGGTGGCACTGTTGGATTCCGCGGCGAGAGTATTGCGCTCCGTCTTTTGCGCGATGGACTCGATGTTGCTCGCCACCTGGCGGATGGTGGAGTCGTTTTCCCGCAGCGCGTCGGAGATCGCCATGACGCGCGCGGACGCTTCCTGTGAACCGGCATCGATGCGGCCCAGGGCGGATTCGCTCTCGCCCACCAGACGCAGGCTGGTATCGGCCTGGCTGTTGGCGCGCCGCATGGCGTCTACGCTGTCCTCGACCCCGGACTGGATGGTGGCGATCAGGCCGGAGATTTCGCCGGTCGACCTGGCGGTGCGTTCGGCCAGTTTGCGCACCTCGTCGGCCACCACCGCGAAGCCGCGTCCGGACTCGCCGGCGCGGGCCGCCTCGATGGCCGCGTTGAGGGCGAGAAGATTGGTCTGCTCGGCGATTTCCTGGATCACCTGGACGATGCCGCCGATGCGTTGCGAAGAGGCGCTTAGTTCGGTGACGCGATCCGAGGAGGCGCGGATCAGGGTGGCGATTTCGCGCACGTTGTCCACGGTGTCGCTCATCACCCGCATGGCGGTGATCGTATCGGCGCGCGCGGTTTCCACGATGCGCGTGGCATCCTCGGCGTGCGCCGTCGTCTCGCTCAGGCTCACCGAAGCCTGCTCGAAGGCCGCCGCCACCGAAGCGGTGTCGTCCGACTGGGCCATGGAACTGGCGCGGATATCCTGGCTGGAACGCGCCAGATCGTCGGCCACCATACTGATGCGTTCGCTGGAAGCCTGCATGTCGGCGATGATGCGGCGGAAGGTGGACATCAGTTGATTGAAGGCGTGGCCCGCGCGTACCACCTCCAGGGGACCGCTTTCGGGCACGTCGCGGGTGAAATCGTTCTCGCGGGTGGCGAATTCTGCCACCTCCACCTCGGCGCGCAGGGGTCTGGCGACGCTTGCGCTCACCCAGACGGACACGGCGATGACGATGACGGTGGCGACCAGGGTCAGGGCCACATAGAGGATCAGGCCGCCCCGGCTCGCCGCGAAGATGCTGGCGGTGGCATTGGCGATACCGGTGGCGACGAGGTTTTCCGTGGCGTGCAGGGCGTCGATTTTGCGGGTGACCTCGGTGAACCAGGTACCCGGGTCGATCCCGAAACCACCTGTCGCCGAGTTCTCGACGAGCGCACCGCGCATGCGTTCGACCTCCCCCGCCGCCGCGCCGGACAGGGCTTCGCGCAGGGAGGCGAGTTCCCCCTCGCCCGCCGTGCCGCGATACAGATCCAGATAAGCCTCCTGACGGTGATGGCGCTCCAGAATCTGGCGGAAACGAGCCGGTTCCAGCTTGTCCGCGGTGAAGGCGGCGGTGGTCATGGCGCGTTCCTGGCCGGCCTGCTCCTTGGCGCGCACCAGGGCAAGGTAGGCCACGGCCTGACGCACCACGCCGGCATCGCGGCTGAAGTGTCCGCTGCGCCCCAGGATATCCACCAGGCCGGAAATGGCTCCGGTATAGGCGGCGATGGCCTCGGGCGCGGCGATGTTGTGCTGATCGGCGCGGGTTCGAACCCCGGCGAGTCCATCCAGCTTGCCGCGCGCGTCCTCGAACGCGGCGCGCAGTTCAGTCAGATTGGCGGCCGCCGCCTGTTCACGCAGAAAGGCATCCAGCTTGACGTCACTGTCCGCGCGTACCTTGGGCAGGGTGTCGGCGAAGCGGGCGCCGCGCGATTGCAAGAAGCCGGCGGTGGTGCCGCGTTCGATCTGCAGGGTGTGGATCAGCGCGCCGGCGGCCACGGCGACCTGGAGCGCGTCGCGCGTCTGCGCGGCACCGCGATACTCGACGTAGGCATCACGGATCAGGCCGGAGGCGGTGATCGCCAGGGCGAGCAGCGGAACGAATGCGAACAGGGCTAGACGCTGGCCGATGCTGGTGGTCTTCATCTTGTCTCCTCGTAGTTGGTATGGTGGCATGGTTGCACGCTTTCAAGCATGGGGAAAGGTGCTCGTGTCGGGTCATGCGGCCGAGCTCTCCGTTCTCGACGCGGGCATGTTTGCCGAACTGGCGCTACATTGAAGACAAGTAAGCAACCCCACGCGGATATGTCTTCCATCGACCTCAAACGCTACGCCTGGCTTTCCATCGCCGCCGCCCTCGCCACCATCCTGCTGAAGGGTGTGGCCTGGTGGATGACCGGATCGGTGGGCCTGCTGTCCGACGCCCTGGAATCCTTCGTCAACCTGGCGGGTGCGCTCATGGCCCTGGCCATGCTGACCCTCGCGGCGATGCCGGCGGACGCCGAGCACGCGCATGGCCATGGCAAGGCGGAATATTTCTCCAGCGCCTTCGAGGGCTTCCTCATCTTCGCGGCGGCCCTCGGCATCGCCTATGCCGCCTTCGATCGCCTGCTGCATCCACAGCCCCTTGAGGCGGTGGGCGTGGGTCTCGGCGTGTCGGTGCTGGCCTCCCTGATCAACCTCCTGACCGCGCGCACCCTCATGACCATCGGCCGCGAGCACCATTCCATCACCCTGGAGGCGGACGCCCACCATCTGATGACCGACGTGTGGACCTCGGCCGGCGTCATCGTCGGCGTCGGCCTGGCCTGGCTCAGCGGCTGGCTATGGCTGGATCCCGTGGTCGCCCTGCTGGTGGCGGCCAATATCCTGTGGACCGGCTGGCGTCTGCTGCGCCGGTCCGCGGACGGGCTGATGGACGCCTCGCTGCCGCCGGAGCAGGTCGCCGCCATCGAGTCGGCCCTGGTGGACTACCGTCGGCAAGGCCTCGATTACCACGCGCTGCGCACCCGCCAGGCCGGCGCCAGCGCCTTCGTCAGCCTGCATGTGCTGGTACCCGGCGCCTGGAGCGTGCAGACCGGCCACGATTGGGCGGAGCGCATCGAGGGCGACATCCGCGCCGCCGTGCCGCGCGCCCATGTCACCGTCCATCTGGAACCCATGGAGGACCCGCGCGCGCATGCCGACCAAAGCCTTGAGAACCTGGAGTGAGGGGATGCAGGAACAACTTGCCCTGATCGCCGGCACCTGCCTTGTCGGTGCCCTGCTGGGCGGATGTGCCGGCGCGCCGCGCCTCGAAACGGTGACCGAGCGCCTGCCGCCCGCCGGCGCGGCTGCGGGCGCCTGCCTGCAGGCCTGCGCCGACGCGCTGCGTGCCTGCCAGCGGGCTTGCGAGGCAGACTACCGGGACTGCCTGGCGCGGGTCGAGCCGGGCGTCAACGAGCATTACCGGCAGGCGCTGGAACGCCACGCGCAGGCACTCGAGCGCTATCGGCGCACGCTCACCGACTATCGCTTCGATTTCTGGCTCGGCTGGTATGGCGACTCGGGAGGTTTCGCCTACCACCCCTGGGCCTGGGGCCCCTACTGGGGGGCTCCGAGCTGGTCTTACGCGCCGCCACCGCCGGTGCCCGCCTACGAAGAGGTCGCGAACGCCTACCGGCAGGCGCAATGCGGCGCCGATTGCGGCTGCCAGACGGCGGATGACGCCTGCTTCCGTGGTTGTGGCGGCCGTATCGAAACGCGCTCGCGCTGCGTCGAAAACTGTCCGCAAGAAGGGACGCGGCCTCAGTGAGCCGCTGCCTTACCGGTGCGTTAACGCTGGCGCGCGGACGGCGGCGCCAGCATCGGCCGCAGGCCGCGCCAGACGTTGTCGAGCAGCGCGGGTTGGGCCTGTTCACCCGGATGCAGGCCATCGGCCTGGAACAGGGCCAGGTTGCCGCCGACGCCTTCGAGCAGGAAGGGTACCAGGGGCACCTTGCGCGCCGCCGCCACGCGCGTGAAGGTCTCCTGGAACTTGCTCGCGTAAGCCGTGCCATAGTTCGGCGGCAGGCGCATGCCCACCAGCAGGACGCGGCCACCCCGGCGCGTGGCGAGATCGATCATGGCCTCCAGGTTGCGCGCGGTATGCGCCGGCGGCAGGCCGCGCAGGCCGTCGTTGGCGCCGAGGGCGAGGATGGTGATGGCGGGGCGGTGCGCCGCCAGCACTTCCGGCAGGCGGGTGAGGCCGCCGGCGGTGGTTTCCCCGGAGACGCTGGCGTTCACCACGCGATGGCCGGGATGCCGCTCCGCCAGGCGCCGCGCCAGCAGGTTCGCCCAGCCGGCCTCGCGGGCAATGCCGTAGGCGGCGGAGAGACTGTCGCCGTACACAAGAATCACCGTCTCGGCGCGGGCGCCGCCGCCGAGCAGGAACAGCAGCACGAGAAAGAAGAAGCGAATGCGCATTGAAGTCGACAAGTTGGGCAAGTCCGTGCGGTTGGCGGGTCCCCTCACCCCCAACCCCTCTCCCGTGAAAGGGAGAGGGGAGCATCGAGAGTCGCGGACGCGACTTTCGAATGTTGAGGAGTCCGGCGATACCCTGCATATCCTCGCCGATGTGAGCTTCAGCGTGAACCCCGGGGAGACCGTGGCGGTGGTCGGCAGTTCCGGCTCCGGTAAATCCACCCTGCTCGGCCTGCTGGCCGGCCTCGACGTACCCAGCACAGGCAGTGTGCGGGTCGACGGCGAGGATCTGTTCGCCCTCGACGAGGACGGCCGCGCCGCCTTGCGTGGCCGCTGCATGGGCTTCGTGTTCCAGTCCTTCCAGTTGCTGCCCGGACTCACCGCCCTGGAGAACGTCATGCTGCCGCTGGAACTGGCGGGCCTGGCGGACGCCGCGGCGCTGGCGCGCGAGCATCTCGCCAGCGTCGGCCTGGCCGACCGCCTGGGGCACCGTCCGGACCAGTTGTCCGGCGGCGAGCAGCAGCGCGTCGCCCTGGCGCGCGCCTTCGCGGTGTCGCCGCGCATCCTGCTCGCCGACGAACCCACCGGCAACCTGGACGCCGGCACCGGCGGCCAGATCATCGATCTCATGTTCAAGCTCAACCGCCGCCAGGGCGCCAGCCTGGTCATCGTCACGCACGACCCCGCCCTGGCCGCGCGCTGCGGCCGCCAGTTGCGGCTGGAAGCCGGCAGGCTGACGCCATGAGCGCCCCCGCGCGGCCGCAGCCGGCCGGCCGTGGTCGGAGGTCGCGAAGCGACAGGAGGCTAGTCCAGTGAGCGCGACCAATCCGGCATGGCCCGCCGTGTTGCTGCAGCGGCTGCCCCTGGCCTTGCGCCTGCTGCTGCGCGAGTGGCGCGCCGGCGAGATCCGCGTGCTGTTGCTGGCGGTCGCCCTGGCGGTGGCCAGCCTCACCGCCGTCGCCTTCTTTGCTGATCGCATCGAAGGCGCCCTGTCGCGCGAGGCCAATACCCTGCTGGCCGCCGACCTGGTGCTGCAATCCGACCATGCCATCGACCCGGAGCTGGCCGCCGAGGCGCGCCGGCGTGGTCTGGCCAGCGTCGATAGCGCCACCTTCCTGAGCATGGCGCTGGCCGGGGAGCGACACCTGCTCAGCGGCATCAAGGCGGTGACGCCGGGCTATCCCCTGCGCGGCGCGCTGCGCACGGCGCCCGCCCTGTTCGCCGCCGACGCGCCCGCCACGGGACTGCCGCAGCCGGGCCGGGTGTGGGTCGACGAGCAACTGGCCAGCGGCCTCGGCGTGGCGGTGGGCGATCGCCTGCAACTCGGCGAGGCCAGCTTCGTTGTCGCCGCCATCCTCACCTTCGAGGGCGAGCGCGGCGGCAACTTCATGGCCCTGGCTCCGCGCCTGCTGCTGAACATGGCTGACCTGCACGCCACCGGCCTGCTCCAGGAAGGCAGCCGCGTCACGCATCGCCTGTTGCTGGCGGGGGAGGCCGGCGCCCTGGCGGAATTCCGTGGCTGGCTGCAGCCGCGCCTGCAACGCGGCCAGAAACTGGAGGACGTGCGCGACGCCCGCCCGGAACTGCGCGAGGTGCTGGACCGGGCGCAGCGCTACCTGGGCCTGGCGGCCATGCTCACCGTGTTGCTGGCCGCGGCCGCCGCGCACATGGCCCTGCGCCGCTATACCCGCCGGCATTTCGACCAGTTCGCCCTGCTGCGCTGTTTCGGCGGCAGCCGACGCCAGCTGCTCGGCCTGTATCTGCGCCAGCTCGCCGGCCTCGGCATAGTGGCGGGCCTGCTCGGCGGCCTGCTGGGCTGGATGGCGCAGGGCCTGGTGGTGCACCTTCTCGGCGACGCCCTGCGTCTCGGCCTGCCGCCGCCTTCGCCGCGGCCGCTGCTGCTGGCGATCCTGGCCGGCCTCAGCCTGGTGCTGGCCTTCAGCCTGCCCCCCCTGCTTCGTCTGGCGCGGGTGCCGGCCCTGCGCGTGTTGCGCCGCGACCTGGGGCCGCCCGGCGGCGGTTCGGTGCTCGCCCACATGGTCGCTCTCGCCGTGGTGGGCGGCCTGCTGTTCGGGCAGGCCGGCGATACCCGCCTGGGCCTCATGGTGCTCGGCGGCATCGTCGCCACCGTGCTCGCCGCCAGCCTTGTCGCGCAGGCCGCGCTGCGCCCGCTTCCGGCTCTGGCGCGGCGCCTGCCCGCCGGTGGCGGCGCCCTGGTCCTGGGCTTGCGCCTGGCCGCCAGCGGCATCCGCCGCCGCGGCTGGGAGACCACCCTGCAGGCCATCGCCCTCAGCCTGGGACTGTTCGCCCTGCTCCTGCTCACCCTGGTGCGCGGCGACCTGCTCGACTCCTGGCGCGACCGCGCCGCCGCCGACGCCCCCAACCGCTTCCTCATCAACATCCAGCCCGACCAGGTGGATGCCGTGCGCGACTATCTTCGGGGAAACGGCGTCGCCGGCGTCACCCTCTATCCGATGGCGCGCGCGCGCCTGGTGCGCATCGGCGAGCGGGCGGTGAAGGCCAACGATTACGTCGAGGAGCGCGCCAGGCGCCTGGCCGAGCGGGAATTCAACCTGTCCGACCTTGCCGCGCCGCCGCCCGACAACCGCATCGTCGCCGGCCACTGGTGGCGGCCCGGCGAGCGCGAGGCCTTCTCGGTGGAGGAGGGCATCGCGCAGACACTCGGCATCCGTCTCGGTGACCACCTCGAGTTCGATGCCGGCGGCCTGCCGCTGGTGGGCACGGTGACCAGCCTGCGCAAGGTGGACTGGGATTCCTTCCGCGTGAATTTCTTCGTGGTGGCGCCGCCCGGCGCCCTCGATGCACTGCCGCGCAGCCACCTCACCAGCTTCCATTTGCCCGCCGAGCGGGCGGGCGCGCTGCGCGGATTGCTGGCCGCCTTTCCCAACGTCACGGTGATCGACGTTTCCCGCGTGATGCGTGAACTGCGCGGTCTCATGGACCGCGTCAGCATGGCGGTGCAGACCATCTTTCTGTTCAGCCTGGGCACCGGTGTGCTGGTCATGCTGGCCGCCCTTTACGCGCGACGCGACGAGCGGGCGCGGGAAATCGGCATCTGGCGCACCCTGGGCGCCTCGCGCGCAACCCTGCGCGCCGCCCTGGCGGCCGAATTCACCCTGCTTGGCCTGATATCAGGCGGCATCGCCGCCGGCGCCGCCAGCCTTTCCGCCTGGTTGCTGGCGACGCGGGTGTTCGAGCTGGAACACGCGGCCAATCCCGGCATCTGGCTGGCCGGTCTCGGTGGCGGCGTGCTGCTGGTGCTGGCCACCGGCCTGGCGGCGACGCGCGGACTACTCAGGCAGCCGCCGCTGGCGGCGCTGCGGGCGGGCGTATGAAGCGCCTCGTTATGGTTAAAGTGATAATGCCTCGCGCGCCACTTGCGGGCAGAATCCGCTTCGGGAAATAGCGAAGAACAAACCATGACCACCACGACCACCGCATCCAGCATCAAGAAGATCCCGGTGACGTTATTGCGCGCGGGCATGTACGTGCACGACGTCAACTGTTCCTGGATGGACCATCCCTTCGTCACCAGCCATTTTATGGTGAAGGACGACAAGCGCATCCGCGAGATCAAGGACCTCGGCGTGCGCGAGCTCTACATCGACACGGCCAGGGGACTTGACGCAGAGGACGCGCAGACCGAGGCCGAGGCCGTGCGCGAGATCGAAGCCAGCATGGTGAAACTCGCAGGCGGCGCCCATGCCGAGCCGGCGAGGGTGTCTCTGGCGTCGGAGATCGAGCAGGCACGCGTGCTGCATGGCGAGGCCAACCGCGTGGTGCGCGACATGCTGCGTGACATCCGCCTGGGCAAGCAGATCGAGATGGACCAGGTGGAGCCGCTGGTGGAGAAGATGGTCGATTCCATCTTCCGTAACCAGGACGCCCTGCTGCCCCTGCTGCGCCTGAAGAACCACGACGACTACACTTTCAAGCATTCGGTATCGGTTTGCGCCCTGCTGGTGTCCTTCGCCCGCGGCCTTGGCCTGGATCGGGCGGTGATTCGCGAAGTCGCCATCGGTGGCCTGCTGCACGACGTCGGCAAGGCCAAGGTGCCGGACGATATCCTCAACAAGCCGGCCAAGCTGACGGAAGCCGAGTTCGCGAAGATGAAGTCGCACGTGGTGCAGAGCATCCTCATCCTGCAGAACACCCCGGGCATCAGCCAGATCGCGCTGGACGTGGCCGGCCAGCACCACGAGCGCTTTGACGGTACCGGTTATCCGAACAAGCTGAAGGGCGATGAAATCTCGCTATACGGGCGCATGGGCGCCATCGTCGACGTCTACGACGCCATCACCTCCAACCGCGTCTACCACAAGGGCATGTCGCCCACCGCCGCGCTGGGCCGCCTGCTGGAATGGAGCCGCTACCACTTCGACCCCGACCTGGTGCGCGCCTACATCAAGTCGATCGGCATCTACCCGACCGGTTCGCTGGTGCGGTTGTCCAGCGGCCGGCTGGGCGTGGTGCGCGAACAGCATCCGGAGAAAATGATGCAGCCCAGGGTACTGTTGATCTATCACGCCGAAAAGCGTTACTACCTGCAGCCGGAGGAGATCGATTTGGTCTGGCCAGGCTGTCGGGAGAGTATCGTCGGTCACGAGGATTACAGCGCGTGGGACATCGATCCCACACGCTGGGTGAACTGAAGATCCGGGGCCGGGTTGTGTACAGCCCCCGGCACCTCCCTGCGGTCGGAGCCGCCCCCCGAGGGGGCCAAGAAACTCTTGGGGCGGCCCGGCGAGTTTCTTAGCCCGAGAGCGCGTCCACCTCGCTCTCCCAGGCGGCGAGGTCTTCCTCGTCGAGGTCGAGACGGCGGCAGGCCTCGGCCTTCCATACGCTTTCCCAGGCCTTGTCGTCGGCACCGGTGCGGCGGTTGTGCAGGTGGATGGCGAAGTTGAGCAGGGCGCACAGCCGGCTTACCGTTTCCGGCAGGCCCGCCGCGTTGGCATTGTGGTGCTGGCGGATGGACAGGATGATTTCCTCTCCCAGCAGCCAGTTTTTCGCCACCATCTGCCCGAGCAGGCTGTGGTCGGTCTGGTGCGACGCGTCCAGGGTCGGAATCTCCGCCCAGACGCCGGGCTGCGCCAGGGCGCGCACATAGACCGGGATGCGCTTGCACAGCAGGGCCAGGCCGCAGTCGTGGAACATGCCCAGGGTGTAGGCGGTATCGGTGGCGACGCCGCGCACCGACCTGGCCTTCAGGGCCAGCGTGGCGAGGTCGGCGATGGCGGTACTGTGCGTCCACAGCGCCTCCAGCGCGCGGGCGCTGGCGGGATCGTGCATGGCGCCGCGCAGGGCTTCGCTGCGCACCACGGCGGCGGCGTTGCGCATGCCGAGTACGGTGACGGCTTTTTCCACGGTGTCCACCTTGGCCCGCAGCCCGAACACCGGCGAGCCGGCCAGGCGGAAGACCGCGCCGGAGAGGGCGCCGTCGCGGCCGATGAGGCCACCCAGCTCGCGCGGGCCGGCATCGTCGTCGCGCAGCAACAGGTTCAGGTTGAGCAGGATCTCGGGCATCGGCGGTATGCGCACGCCGCTCGCGAGCACGGCCTGGATGAGTCGGTCTTCCTGTTGGGTGTTTTCCACGTCGCGGCTTCCTGCGCACACTGATCCGGCGCATTGTCTCCGCCTCCGCGCGGAGCCGCAATCGCCGGCCCGATGCATCCGGGTGAGGCGCCACGAGCGAGCGGGCGGAGGCGTCAACGCCTGCCGGATGCGGCGGCAAGTGATACCCTTGCGGCGACGGCTCAAGATAACCCCAAAAACATGTTCCCTTTTCTCGGCGGCCTGACCGGACGGCACCCCTGGCTCATCGTCTGGCTGGGCGCCATCCTGGTTGCGCTTGGTTCGCTGTACAGCCTGGACTTGATGCAGCGCCTGACCCTGGCGCCCGGCTGGGAAGTGCCCGACAGCGGCTCCGACGTGACGGTGCGCGTCATGCGCGATCAGCTCGGTCGCGACGAGACACCGGTGATCCTGCTGTTCCGCCCACGCTCGGCGGAACTGGGAGATGCCGACAGCCCGGCCTATCGCGCGGCGGTGGAAGAGGTCCTCGGCGCCGTCGCCCGCAATGCCGACGTCAGGAGCGTGCTCAGCTATCACGGCAGCGGTGACGCCCGCTTCCGCTCGCGCGACGCCCGCGAGGTCTATGCCATCGCCCAGCTGGCGCGTGGTTCCGACGAGGGGCTGGCGGCGTTCGAGCGGCTGCGCGCACAGGTTCGCTCGGACCGCGTCGAGGTGCTGCTGGGCGGCGAACTGGCCACCTACTACGATATCCGGGCGCAACTCGAGATCGACATCCTGCGCGCCGAGGTGGTCAGCTTCCTGGTGCTGGCGGTGCTGCTGGTCTGGGTATTCGGCTCGGTGGTCGCGGCCATGCTGCCGCTGATCGTAGGCGGCGTCACCATCATCCTCTCGGTGGCCCTGCTGAAATGGTTCACGCAATTCATCGACGTCAGCGTCTATGCCGCCAACGTGGTGTCCATGCTGGGCCTGGCCCTGGCCATCGACTACGCGCTGTTCATTGTTTCCCGCTTCCGCGAGGAGCTGGCGCGCGACCCCGATGTCCGCGCCAGCCTCATGACCACCCTGCGCACCGCCGGGCGCACCGTGGCCTACAGCGGCATGACCGTGGCGGCCAGTCTGTTCTGTCTGCTGATGCTGCCGCAGCGCTTCTTCCAGAACATGGGCCTGGCCGGCGGCATCTCCGTGGCCGGCGCCATGCTCACCTCGATCCTGCTGCTGCCGGCCCTGCTCGCGCTCCTCGGCCACCGCGTCAACCGTCTGGCGCTGCCCGTGCTGGCGCAGCGCGCGGCGCGCCAGAACGACGGCGGGCGCTGGTACCGCTTCAGCTACTTCGTCATGCGCCGCGCCTGGCTAGTGCTCATCGCCACCCTCGGCCTGCTATTGGTGTTGGGCTGGCCGGTGCTGCACATGGCCATCGGCCCGGCCGACAGCAAGTCCCTGCCGTTGTCGGCCCAGAGCCGGCAGGTACAGGACAGGCTGGAGCAGCATTTCCAGCATGCCGACATGAGTCCCCTGGTGGTGACCGTGCATACCCGCGGTCCGGTCCAGGAGGCGGCCGGACTCGCCGGCCTGCACGAGCTGACGCGGCGCATCCGCGCATTGCCCGGTGTGCTCGCCGTAAAAGGTCTGGTGAGCATCGACGACAAGCTGGAACTGGCCGACTACGAATTGTTGTATGCCTATCCGGAGCAGTTCGCCATGGCTTCGGAAACCCTGGCCACCTACGCGCGCGGCGAGCACAGCGTGCTGTACGTCGAATACGCCCATCCCCACACCTCGCCCGAGGCGCGCGAGCTGGTCCGCGCCATCCGCGCCATGTCGCCGCCGCAGGGCATTCAGGCCTTCCACGTCGGCGGCTTCCCCGCCTTCCACCTGGATTACCTGGAATCCCTCGGCAAATGGGTGCCGTGGACCATCCTGGCGATCGTCGTCGTCATCTTCGTGCTGTTGTTCTTCATGCTCGGCAGCGTGCTGATCCCGCTCAAGGCGGTGCTCACCAACCTGCTCTCGCTGTCCGCCACCTTCGGCGCGCTGGTGTGGATGTTCCAGGACGGCAATCTTGCGTCCTGGCTGAACTTCACGCCGCAAGGCAGCATGGATGGCACCATCCTGGTGCTGATCTTCGCGGCGGCCTTCGGCCTGTCCATCGATTACGAGGTGTTCCTGCTGTCGCGCGTCAAGGAAATGTGCCAGCATAGCCAGGACAATCAGCACGCCGTGGCCACCGGCATCCAGCGCAGCGGCCCCATCATCACCAGTGCCGCGCTGCTCATCGGTGTGGTGCTGGGCGCCTTCGCCATGGGCGAGGTGGTGTTCATGAAGGCCATGGGGCTGGGGCTGTTGTTGTCGGTGATCGTCGACGCCACCCTGGTGCGCATGCTGCTGGTGCCCGCCACCCTGCGTCTGCTGGGGCATCTCAACTGGTGGGCGCCGCGGCCGCTGATGCGGCTTTATCAGCGTTTCAACATGAGTGAACTGGATAGCGGGTCTGCCCACGGCGGCCGGGAGAACGAGCGATGATGCATGTCATTGTCTGGCTGGGCTTGGTCCTGGCGGTTGCCGCGCCGGCGCAGGCCGATCTCAGCCTGATCGGACGCAGCACGGTCAACGCCATGGGCATGCAGGGCATCGGCCAGGAGGGCCTGTGGCTGCGCAAGACCAAACTGCGGCGGGACATGATTGATCGCGGCAAGGCGTATTCCCACCACTACGACCTGGCCACCCGCGAGATCACCATCATCGACCATTCCCTGCGCCAGGCCAGCGTGTACGCCATGTCGGCCCTCAACCAGGACGCCGACGCGCGCTTTTCCAGCAAGAACCTGCGGCTGGATTTGAGTCCGACCGGACGCAAACACCAGTTGCAGGGCTGGAATTGCCTGGAAAACCGCATCCATGTCGCCATGCCGGTCGAACTTGCTGGAGAGAAGGTCAGCTTCGAGATGGTCGGCACCATCTGGCTGGCGAAGAACGAGCCCGAGCAGGCGGAAACCGAGCCGTTCGTGAAGGCGGCCCAGGAACCGGATTTCTTCATGGGCATTCCCGCCCTGGCGCGCAAATCCCCCGCCCAGGCCAAGGGCATCAGCGAGGTAGTCAAGCGCCTGGCGCCCCTGGGCCTGCTCTGCGCTGTAGACGTGGAAACGCGCTACGAGGGCACCGGCCGCATGGCCGAGTTGTCGCGCAAGATGGCCAGCCGTATCGCCGTGACTTACGAGAAGTACAGCACCGATGCCCTGAAGGAAGAGGTATTCCGCATTCCCGAGGGCTACCAGGTCGTCAGGCCGAAATAGGCTCTTAGCCCGCCGTCCTCTCCGGCCAGTTCGCCACCCTCGCCAGACAAGCCGCCGCCAGTTCGCCGGCGCGGCCGGGCGTGTCCGCCTCGGCGTAGCAACGCAGTTCCGGGGCATTGCCGGAAGGGCGCAGATGCACGATCTCGCCGCAGTCGAGGAAGACACGCAGGCCGTCGGTGCGGTCGACGCGCGCGGCGCGCAGCGCGAGGGGCTCAAGGAAATCCGCCAGGGCTTGGGCGGAGCCATCGAGATCGCGCAGCAGCCGCTGGCTGTCGGCCACCGGGAAGTCGCGCAAGCGGTCACTGGCGGTGAAGCGCGGCGGCAGCCCGGCCGGCAGGCGGGAGAGCGGCACGCCCCGTTCCCGGCTCATCGCCAGCAGGGCGAGGATGGGCAGCACCGCGTCGCGCGTGGGCAGCGGTGCCAGGCGGCGGCCGTCGCGAACCACTTCCGAGCCGACCAGGAAGCCACCGTTGGCCTCGTAGCCCACCACCCCTGTGGTCTCCGCTTCGGCCAGCCTTTCCATGCCCTCGATGACGTAGGGCGAACCGATGCGGGTGCGGGCGACGCGGGGGAAGGCGCCGCACGCTTCCAGCGCGGTGTTGCTGCTCACCGGCGTGGCCACCGCCCGCGCGCCGAGGTATTCGGCGCAGAGGATGCCGACCACGTCGCCGCGCAGCCACGCGCCACGCTCGTCGCCGAGCAGGGGACGGTCGGCGTCGCCATCGGTGGAGAGCAGGGCGTCGAAGCCGTATTCCTCGGCCCAGTGCCGCGCCCGCGCCGCGTCTTCCTCGCCCACCGCCTCGGTGTCGATGGGCACGAACTGGTCGGTGCGGCCCAGCGAGGTCACCTCTGCGCCGAGGGCTTCCAGGAGTCCGCGCAGCAGGTCGCGGGCGACGCTGGAATGCTCGTAGAAGCCCAGGCGCAGGCCGGCGAGGATGCCGGGCGGGAAGAAATCCAGATAACGCCGGACGTACAACTCGGCCGCCGCCGGGTTGGCCGCGGCCAACGGCTCGGTCAGGTGGTCCGCCGGCAGGCTGACCGTGGCGGCGGCGATTCCGGCTTCGTCGGCCTTGGTGATTTCCCCGCTGGGCCGGTAGAACTTGATGCCGTTGCGGTCGAAGGGGATGTGGCTGCCGGTGACCATGATCGCCGGCACGCCCTGCTCCTGGGCGTAATAGGCCAGGGCCGGGGTGGGCAGCACGCCGCAGAAATCGGGGACCAGGCCAGCGGCGCGGATGGCGGCGGCGCAGGCTCCGGCGATGTGCGGGCTGCTTGGACGCAGATCCAGCCCCAGGGCGACGCGCCCGCTGGCAGGCGGCGCGACGACCTGGAGAAAGGCGGCGGTATAGGCGAAGCACACTGGCGCGGTCATGTCGGCAGCCAGGCCGCGCGCGCCGCTGGTGCCGAAGCGCACGCCGCTACGGTCCATGATGTCCTGAATGGAAATGGGCAACGTGGAATCCATGTTCGGGTTCTCCTGTTTGCTCAGGCCAACTGTTGTCCATGCTCCCGGGTGTTGTGGAATTTCACCCTGGGCCAGCGCTCCATGGCGAGCGAGAGGTTGACGTGGTTGTCGGCGAGGTACACCAGGTTGTCGTCCACGTCCCGCGCCAGGCGCATCTGCTGGGCCTTGACGAACTCGGCCAGGTGAGCGGCGTCGTCGCAGGTGACCCAGCGGGCGGTGTGGATGCCGGCGGGCTGGAACATGGCGTCGACGCCGTATTCGGTCTTCAGGCGGTGTTCCACCACTTCGAATTGCAGTGGGCCGACCGCGCCCAGCAGCAGGTTGCTGTCCACCAGCGGGGCGAACACCTGGATGGCGCCTTCCTCTCCCAGTTCCCGCAGGCCCTTCTGCAACTGCTTGGATTTCAGCGGATCGCGCAGGCGCGGCTTGCTGAAGAGATCCGGCGCGAAATAGGGGATGCCCTTGTAGTGCAGGGATTCGCCCTCGGTGAGGACATCGCCGATCTGCAACTGGCCATGGTTGTGGATGCCGATGATGTCGCCGGCGTAGGCCTCCTCCGAGCGCTGCCGCTCGTTGGCCATGAACACGACGGCGTTGGCGATCTTGATTTCCTTGTTGGTGCGGCGTTGCTTGACCTTCATGCCCGGCGTGTACTGGCCGGAGCAGACGCGGAAGAAGGCGATGCGATCGCGGTGGTTGGGGTCCATGTTGGCCTGGATCTTGAAGACGAAACCGGTGAAGGGCTGTTCCGCCGGATCGACGAAGCGGCTGCCGGCGGGCGTGTCGGCGGCCCGCGGCTGCGGCGGCGGCGCCCAGTCGACCAGGGCGCGCAGGATTTCGCGGACGCCGAAGTTGTTGATGCCGGAGCCGAAGAACACCGGTGTCTGTTTCCCCTTGAGGAAGTCCTCGATCTGGAAGGAAGCGCCGGCGCCGCGCACCAGTTCCACTTCCATATCCAGGGTGTCGAACTCCTGGGGAAACTCGTTGCGCAGCCGGTCGATGGCGTCGCCGCGCAGGGTCTGGAATTCCTGGTCCGCTTTCTCCTCGCCGGGGATGAAGTGCAGCACCTCGTCGTTGAGCAGGTGGTAGACGCCCTGGAAGCGCTTGCCCATGCCGATGGGCCAGGTCACCGGGGCGCAATGGATCTTCAGGATGGACTCGATCTCGTCGAGCAGTTCCAGGGGCTCGCGCACCTCCCGGTCCAGCTTGTTGATGAAGGTGATGATGGGGGTGTCGCGCAGGCGGCAGACTTCCAGCAGCTTGATGGTCTGCTCCTCCACGCCCTTGGCCGCGTCCACCACCATGACCGCCGCGTCGACGGCGGTGAGCACGCGGTAGGTGTCTTCCGAGAAATCCTTGTGGCCCGGGGTGTCGAGCAGATTGACGACGCAGTCGTCGTACTCGAACTGCATGACCGAACTCGCCACCGAGATGCCCCGCTGCTTTTCCACCTCCAGCCAGTCGGAGGTGGCGTACTTGCCCGACTTGCGCGCCTTCACCGTGCCCGCCATCTGGATGGCGCCGCCGAACAGCAGCAGCTTTTCCGTGAGGGTGGTCTTGCCCGCGTCCGGGTGGGAGATGATGGCGAAGGTGCGGCGCCGGGCGACCTGGCGGGCAATATTTGTTGAAAGCGGGGAATCGGGGTTCACGCTGCGGCTCGGCTCGAATCGGGGGGTGAAAAAGAAAGTGGGAGCGGCCGAAGCCGCTCCCACCACTATTTTACCCGCGTCCCGCTCAGCCGTTCTGCTGGATGCCGGCCACCACCCAGCCACCCTTGCCGCTGGCGGGCTTGGTCAGGTGCCAGACTTCGTCGAAGGCGGCGGGCGCGCCCTTGTCTTCGCTGATCATGCCGTGGAAGCGCACGCTGACCAGATAGCGGTTGTCTTCCTCGACGGCGTTCACCACCTCGGTGTTCAACTCGGCCACTTCGGTGGTCTGTGTGCCGCCCTTGCGCTCGTCGATGTCCAGCTTGATCTCGGCGTACATCTCGGGCGTGGTGAACTCGCGGATGTCGTCCAGATTGCCGGCGTCGTTGGCCGCCTGCATGCGCAGGAAGTTGACCTTGGCCTGGCGCGTGAAGCCCTCCACGTCGAAGCCGGCGGGCAGGGCGGGGGCGGCCGGGGAGGCTGCGAAGGAGTCCGAGACGGAACCGGGCATGGGCCGGGGCGCCTCGAAGGCGCTGTTCGGATGCATGTTGCCGGTGTGGCCGGCGCCCGCGTACTGCATGGGGCGCGCCTGGGCCGGCTGGCCGCGGCGCATGAACCAGCGCACCAGGAAGATCGCGGCGATGGCCAGCAGGGCCAGCATCAGGAAGTTGGCGAATTCCTCACCCAGTCCCAGGTGCGAGGCCAGGGCGGCAAGGCCCAGGCCGGCGGCGATGCCGGCGATGGGGCCCATCCAGGAGCTTTTGCCGGGGGCTTGCGGGGCGGCGCCGGGCTGCGGCTTGGCGGGCGTCTGCGGCGCGGCGTCGCGCTTCATGAAGTTGCCGCTATCGCGCTGCATGCCGGCATTGCGGCCGCCACCCATGCGCTTGGCCTCGGCGTCGGGGATGGTCAGGGCAAGGCCGGCGAAGGCGGTGAACAGGGCGAGAAGAAAGTGCTTCATGGAGTTGCATCCTTTGCGTGAATGACGAAAACAGATGACCGGCGAACGGCGAAAAAGTTTGGCTCTTCCGGTAAATCCTACGGTGGAATGAGATGACCGACATCCCTGAGATGGTGTATCCACGCGGGTTTTCCAGGACTCGGGCAGGTACAACAAATGGGAGCGGTCATCCCGGCGAAGATTTTGGGGCTTGAGGGGCAAGTGATCAAGGACGTTGTGTTCAACGAAGAGAGCGGCCGGGTGCGCATCATCTGCAACCGGGATCGCCGCCGCCGGCCGGTGGATCACCGCATGGGACGACGCGGCCATGTCAATCGCCTGCTGCGCCGGACGGTGCTGGACGTGCCCATCGGCGGCTGGCCCTGCGAGGTCGAGATCGAATATGCCGAAACCTTCGTTTGCCACGGCCATGTGCGCGTGGAAGCGTTGCCCTTCGTAGCCCCCAAGGCGCGCGTCACCCGGCGCTACGCGAAATTGATCGCCGGCATGGCCCGACACATGCCGATTTCGGCGGTAGCGCGCCACACGGGCCTGTCGTGGGACTCGGTGAAGGCTATCGAATGCGCCCATCTGGCCGAGACGACCCCGATGCCCCGGCCGGCCACCCTGACCGGAATTCGCTATCTGGGTGTCGATGAGGTCGCGCGCGCCAAGGGCCAGAGCTACTTCACCTTGGTCTACGACCTGTCGCCCGGACCGAACTACGGCCGCATCCTGTGGGTCAAGGAAGGCCGCGAGTCGGCCGTGCTGCTGGAATTCCTTGACGCCTTGTCGCAGGAGTGTGCCGATGGAATCGCAGCCGTGGCGCTGGACATGGGACCGGCCTACATCGCGGCCGTGAAGGAGAGCCTGCCCAACGTCGCCATCGTCTTCGACCGCTTCCACGTCATGCAGATGTTCAACAAGGTCATCCGTGACTGCCGTCGCGCCGAGTTCAAGGCGGCCAGGACACTGGGCGATCTCGAAGGCCAGCAGGTCATCAAGGGCAGCCTGTGGCTGCTGCTCTCCAATCGGCGAACGCTCAAAGAGACCGACCAGGATCGACTGAGCCAACTGCTGGCACAGAACCAGCCGCTGGCCAGCCTCTACACACTCAAGGAGCAGTTGCAGCGCCTGTGGCATCAACCCGCGTCGGCGGCCGACATGGCGGCCCGCCTGGACGACTGGTGCGGCATGGCTCGCGCGGCAAAGATCACGGGGCTCCACAAATTCGTGAAGACCTTGCAGTCCCATCGCTCTGGCATCTGCGCCTACGCCGATCATCCGATCACCACCGCCCGCCTTGAGGCCGGCAATGTCTCCATTGCTCTGCTGCGGCGACGGGCCAGAGGGTTCCGCGATATGGAGTATCTCAAGCTCAAGATTCTCCAACTCAACACCGAGGACACCCCTTCGTTCCTCTTTAACCGCATGCCCACAGCATCACACTCGGCAGGCATTTCTACCGTAGGAAACCCGTGAACAGCCAAAAGTTTGGGGCAGCCGCTTGAGATTCAAGAATCAAGAAAACGGCGGGGGCTGTAGACCCCCGCCGTCGGGTGTGAAGCTGCGATTACCTGGCCGTTGGCACGCCCGGTATGGGCATCGGCACCATCAGCGGTATGGCGGTGCCATAGGCCGGCGGACGCATCAGCGTGTTCATGGTGGGACCGTAGGATTGTGGCGCCGCCATGCCGCCCATCCAGGCGCCGTACCAGTTCGGGTTGAGCGGGGCGGTGGCCATGCCCGTCACCTGCGGGCTGGCGGGCGCGGTCAGCCAGCGCAGATAGAGGTTGGGGTTGAGCAGATTCATGGCCGTGCCGAGCAGCTTGGGATCCATGGGCAGCATCATCCAGCGCATGAGCTTGTTGGGATCGGTCATCACCGTCTGCAGGGCGGCGATGAACTGGGGGTCGGCCAGAGCCTGGGTCCAGGCGGCGAGCACCACGGGGTCCATGGCGCGGGCGAAGTTGCCGTAGGCGCGAGGATCCATGAGGCTGGAGGCGGACTGGGTGTACAGGGCCGGGTCCATCAAGGCGCCCAGGGCGGCGGTGGCGAAGGCGGGCTCGCTGATGGCGTTGAGGGTGGCCATGAATTTCTTGGGATCGGCCATCATTTCGCCGTTACGGGTGAAGTCCATCAGGTAGCGGACCCAGGCTTCGTGATTCTGCGGGATGTCCGTGGCCTGTGGGTTGGCGGCGGGCGCCTGCTGGGCGTTGGCGGCGCCGGGCACGGCGAGCGCGAGAACGATGCAGAGGTGGCGTAATTTCATGGTGTCTCCTGTCAGCCTGTGGAATGTGGCGGATCTTGCTCGCCATGCCTGGCTCTTGCCGGCGCGTGGCGTGGGCGGATTGTGCCGCGATTTCGTGCCGAGAGCACGCGTCATGGGGCCGACCGGCGGCGAGGTTGCCCCTGCTTGCGATCCAGGCGCGTTGCGGCGATAGTCGGCGGGCCATGCAAGACCTGATCGATAGCCACAGCCATCTGGATGCCGCGGAGTTCGCCGACGATCGCGACGCGGTGTATGCGCGGGCGCGCGCGGCCGGCGTGGCGGTGCAGATCGTGCCGGCCGTCAGCCGCGCCAATTTCGACGCGGTGGCCGCCACCTGCCGCCGCTATCCGGGCTGCCTGCCGGCCTGGGGGCTGCATCCCGTCTACATTGCCGCGCACGAGGACGCGCACCTTGCCGATCTGCGCGGCCGCATCGAATCCTGGCGGCCGGTGGCCGTGGGGGAGATCGGCCTCGATCTGTTCATGCCCGAACTGGATTTCGCGATCCAGGAGCGTTACTACGTCGAACAACTGAAAATCGCGCGGGAGTTCGACCTGCCGGTGCTGCTGCACTGTCGCCGCGCCAACGACCACATTCTCAAGCACCTGCGCCGCGTCGGCGTGCGGGGCGGCATCGCGCACGCCTTCAACGGCAGCGATCAGCAGGCGGAAGCCTTCATCAAGCTGGGTTTCAAGCTGGGCTTCGGCGGCGCCTTCACCTGGGAACGGGCCAGCAATCTGCGCCAGCTGGCGCGCGAACTGCCCCTGGAAGCCATCGTCCTGGAGACCGACAGCCCGGACATCCCCCCCGCCTGGGTGGGCAAGGGCCGCAACGAACCGGCGGAACTGGCGCGCATCGCCACGACGCTGGCGGAGGTGCGGGGTTCGTCGCGCGAAGAAGTGGCGCAGCAGACCACCACAAACGCGCTGGAAGTGCTGGGGATCCCCGCGTTTACAAAGAGCGAAGCACAGCATCCTCCAGGACATTTTCATTAGCCATGATCTGGACGATCCCCAACCTGCTCACCGCCACCCGCCTGCTCCTGACGCCCTTCGTCGCCTGGCGCCTGGCGGTGCACGACGTGCAGGGCGCATTCTGGCTGTTCGCGGTGGCAGCGCTGACCGATCTGCTCGACGGCAATCTGGCCCGCCTGCTGAACCAGCGCAGCGTGCTGGGGGCCTGGCTGGATCCCATCGCCGACAAGGTGATGCTGCTCACCACCCTGTCCATGCTCTGCCTGACCGACCTCCTGCCCATGTGGCTGCTGTGGGTGGTGCTGGTGCGCGACCTCGTCATCCTGGCCGGCGCGGAGGGCTATCGCCGCCTCACCGGCGGCCTCGACGTGCGGCCGACGCTGTCCGGCAAGCTGGCGATCGCCCTGGAATTCCTGCTGGTGTCCTTCACCCTCGCGGATCTGGCCCTGCATCTAGGGCTCGATCACCTCATCGAGCCCTTCGCCCAGGCCACCGCCGTGGTGGTGGCTTTGTCCGGCCTGCGTTACGTCTGGTTGTGGAGCTCGAAGACGCGTAACTATCTCAGGAGCCACGCAGACGGCTGATCAACGCCGCCGTGGAGGCGTCGTGCACGGCGCCGCGCGCCGGGGCCTGGCCGGCGAGTTCCGGCAGGATGGCCTTGGCCAGTTGCTTGCCGAGTTCCACACCCCACTGGTCGAAGGCGTTCACGTTCCACAGCGCGCTCTGCGCGAACACCTTGTGCTCGTAGAGGGCGATGAGCCGGCCCAGGGCGCGGGGCGTGAGCTTGCGATAGAGCAGGGTGTTGGTGGGCCGGTTGCCGGGGAATACCTTGTGCGGCGCCAGCAGCTTGATCTCCTTCTTGGACAGGCCGGCCTGGGCCAGCTCGGTTTCCACCTCGGCGGCGGTCTTGCCGCGCATCAGGGCTTCCGGCTGAGCCAGGAAGTTGGACAGCAACACCGCATGTTGCCCATTCACGTCATTATGGGATTCCGCCGCCGCGATGAAGTCGCAGGGGATCAGCTTGGTACCCTGGTGGATGAGCTGGTAGAAGGCGTGCTGGCCGTTGGTGCCGGGCTCGCCGAACACGATGGGGCCGCTGGAGACCTTGACCGGCCGGCCTTCCCGCGTGACGCCCTTGCCGCTGGATTCCATGTCGAGTTGCTGCAGATAGGCGGGGAAGCGCGACAGGCGCTGTTCGTAGGGCAGCACCGCGTAGCCGGTGGCATCCCAGAAGTTGTTGTACCAGAGCCCCAGCAGCGCCAGGATCACCGGCATGTTGGCCTCCAGGGGAGCGGTGCGGAAATGCTCGTCCATGTCGTGCGCGCCGGCCAGCAGTTCCTCGAAGGCGTCCATGCCGACATGGACGGCGATGGGCAGGCCGATCGCGCTCCACAGGGAATAACGGCCGCCGACCCAGTCCCAGAAGCCGAACATGTTGGCCGGGTCGATGCCGAATTCCTTGACCGCTTTCTCATTCGTGGAAACGGCGACGAAGTGCTTCGCCACGGCACCGGCATCCGGCGCGGCGGCGAGCAGCCAGTCGCGCGCCGCCTGGGCGTTGAGCAGGGTTTCCTGGGTGGTGAAGGTCTTCGAGGCGACGATGAACAGGGTGGTGGCCGGATCCAGGTCCTCCAGGGTATCGACCAGGTGGCTGGGGTCGACGTTGGAGACGAAGTGGGCGCGGATGTTACCGCCGTAGGGCTTCAGCGCCAGACAGGCCATGGCCGGGCCGAGGTCGGAGCCGCCGATGCCGATGTTGACCACGTCGGTGATGGGCTTGCCGCTTTGCCCTTTGGCCGCGAAGCCCTTCCACTTGCCGGTGCGCAGTTTCTCGGCGAAGGCGCCCATGCGGCCGAGCACCGCGCGCACATCCGGCATGACGTCGCGCCCGTCCAACCGCACCGGGCGCTCGGAGCGGTTGCGCAACGCGGTGTGCAGCACCGCGCGGCCCTCGGTGAGGTTGATCTTTTCGCCGGCGAACATGGCGTCGCGCAGGCTTTCGACGCCGGCTTCCCGCGCCAGCTTCAGCAGCAGTTTCATGGTCTGCGGGCGGATCAGGTTCTTCGAGTAATCCAGCAACAGGTCGTCCAGTTCCAGGCTGAAACGCTCGGCGCGCTTCCTGTCGCGCGCGAAGAGGGTGCGAAGGTGCAGCGTCTTCCAGGCCTTGCATTCTTCCTTGAGCGCTTGCCAGGTGGGGGAGAGGGTGAGGTCGGGCATGGTGGTCGTGACGAGGTTTGCGTATTCAAATCCAGCCGCGCCGCTTGAGGCGGCGATAGAGCCACAGGCAGGCGGCGGCGGTTAGGGCGAGCAGCAGAGGATAGCCGAAGGGCCAGTCCAGTTCAGGCATGTTCCTGAAGTTCATGCCGTACAGGCTGAATGCCACCGTGGGAATCGCCAGGATGGCGCCCCAGCCGGCGAGCTTCTGCACGGAGTCGCTTTGTTCCATGACCGCCGTGGCAAGGGAAAGCTGCATGGCGTCGGCGATCATTTCCCGCAGCCGGTCCAGGCTGTGGATGAGACGGATGGCGTGGTCCTCGACGTCCCGGTAGTAGGCGCGCAATTCCTTGTCCACCACGTCATGGTGCAGGCGGATGAGGTCGCCGCAGATTTCCGGGATGGGCTGGACAGTGCCCATGAGGCCGAGGATTTCCCGCTTGGTCTCGAACAGGAATTGGAGGTTTTCGCTGGAAAAGCCGCTGGCGAAGATGGCGGCTTCCAGGTCGGCGTAGCGGTCTTCCAGACGGGCGGACAAGGGCCGCAGTTCGTCGACGATGTGGTCCAGCAGGGCGTACAGGGCGAGGCCGACGGTGATGGGACGGCCGTAGGCCTGCAGCCGGTCCAGGACCCGGTCGTAGCCCGGGCCGATGTCGTGGCGCATGATGGCCAGGTAGGCGGGGCCGCAGAAGATGTGGGTTTCGCCGTATTCGATGCGGTTGTCCCACAGGCGGGCGGTGCGCAACACCACGAACAGGCCGCCGGCGTAGTCCTCCACCTTGGGCCGCTGGTGCGCGGAGAGGGCGTCCTCGACGGCCAGTTCGTGCAGACCGAGTTCCTCTTGCAGCCGTTCCAGGGTGGGCTGGTCCGGGTCGTTGAACTCCATCCAGACCAGGCCTTCCCCTGCGGCGATGGCCTCGGAGACGTCGGCCAGGGGAATCGCTCGGCGCCGGCCGCCGACCAGGACCTGGCAGGAAACGAATCCGGCCAAGGGCTCAGTCCTGATACAGGATCACCCCCGCCAGGGGCGGCAGGGTCAGCACCAGGGACTGGGCGTAGCCCATCCAGGGCAGGTCCTCGCTCATCAGGCCGGCGCCGTTGCCCAGGTTGCCGCCAGAGTAGTAGGCGGAATCGCTGTTGAAGATCTCGCGCCAGAAACCGGCGGCGGGGGCGCCGATGCGATAGCCGTCGCGCGGCACCGGCGTGAAGTTGAGGGCGACGATCACCGAGCGGCCCTGGCGGTCGCGGCGCTGGAAGCTGAGGATGGACTGGTCGGCGTCGTGGCAGTCGATCCAGGCGAAGCCTTCCGACTGGAAGTCGAGGTCGTGCAGCGGCGGCAGGTCGCGGTAGAGGCGGTTGAGGTCGCGCAGGCAGCGGCGCACGCCTTCGTGCCAGTGGGTTTCCAGCAGCCCCCAGTCGAGTTCCCATTGCTCCGACCATTCCCGCCCCTGGCCGAGCTCGTTGCCCATGAAGTTGAGCTTCTTGCCCGGGCTGGCGACCTGGTAGGTGAGCAGCAGGCGCAGGTTGGCGAACTGCTGCCAGGCATCGCCGGGCATCTTGCCCAGCAGCGAGCGCTTGCCGTGCACGATCTCGTCGTGCGAGAAGGGCAGCACGAAGTTCTCGGAATAGGCGTAGAGCTGGCCGAAGGTGAGGTTGTTGTGGTGGTAGCGGCGGTACACCGGGTTCTGGCTAATGTAGGCGAGGGTGTCGTTCATCCAGCCCATGTTCCACTTCATGCTGAAACCCAGGCCGCCCACGTAGGTGGGGCGGGACACCATGGGCCAGGCGGTGGATTCCTCGGCGATGGTGAGGGCGCCGGGGAAGCGCTCGTGCACCATGGCGTTCATTTCGCGCAGGAAGTCGATGGCCTCCAGGTTCTCGCGGCCGCCGTACTTGTTGGGCAACCACTCGCCATCCTTGCGTGAATAGTCCAGGTAGAGCATGGAGGCGACGGCGTCGACGCGCAGGCCGTCCAGGTGGAACTCGGCCAGCCAGTAATAGGCGCTCGACAGCAGGAAGCCCTTCACCTCGGAGCGGCCGTAATTGAAGATGTGCGTGCCCCAGTCCTGGTGCACGCCCAGGCGCGGGTCCTCGTGCTCGTAGAGGGCGGTGCCGTCGAAACGGGCCAGGGCCCAGGCGTCCATGGGGAAGTGGCCGGGTACCCAGTCCAGCAGCACGCCGACGCCGGCCTGGTGGCAGGCGTCGACGAAGTGGCGGAAATCGTCGGCGGAGCCGAAGCGCGAGGTGGGCGCGAAGTAACCGGTGGTCTGGTAGCCCCAGGATTCGTCCAGGGGATGTTCGGTGACGGGCATCAGTTCAAGGTGGGTATAGCCGAGGTCCGTCAGATAGGGCACCAGGGCGTCCGCCAGTTCGCGCCAGTTGTAGAAACGGCCGTCGGGGTGGCGGCGCCAGGAACCGGCGTGGATTTCGTAGATGTTCATCGGTGCGTGCAGCCAGTCGCGCGTCGCGCGCGCCTGCATCCAGCCGGCGTCGCCCCAGGCGTGGCGGGAAGGCGCCGGCACGATGGCGGCGGTGCCCGGCCGTAACTCGAAGCTCTGCGCGCAAGGATCGGCCTTCACCATCACCTCGCCGGTGGCCCGGTTGCGGATTTCGAATTTGTACAGGTCGCCCGGGGTCAGGCCGGGGATGAACAGTTCCCAGATACCGGAGCCGCCGCGCGTGCGCATCGCGTGCATGCGCCCGTCCCAGTTGTTGAAGCCGCCGACCACCGAGACCCGCTCGGCGTTCGGCGCCCACACCGCGAAACGCACGCCGTCGACGCCGTCCACCTGGGTGTGCCGGGCGCCCAGGCTGCGCCAGGCCTCGAGCAGCCGGCCTTCGTTGAACAGGTGGATTTCCTGGTCCGACAGCAGCGGGCCGAAGGCATAGGGATCGGTGATTTCGAACTCCCGCCCGTCGGCCTCGATCGCCAGGCGCCAGGGCCGGTCCGGCGCCAGCGCGCCACGCCATTCGAAGAGGCCGCGCCCATCGACCAGGCTCAGCTCGGCGGGACCCTGCGGCAGCAGCAGCGAGACCCGCTCGGCGTCGGGACGGAACACCCGCAACACCCATCCCTCGGGATCGGGATGCAGACCCAGCAGGGCAAAGGGGTCGTGGTGGCGGGCGGTGAGGAGACGTTCGACGGATTGGTGCATGTGGGTCACTCGTATTGGGCTCCGAGTTGGAGTGGCGCGGGAAGTCGCGACCGGGAGCATGTTTTTCGAAGCTGTTTGCCTGGGATCATACCCGCATGCATCCCGGCGAAATAGGTTCTCAGGATAAGCACATCGGCTATGATTTCATTAATGGATGCGACGATATGCCCAGGGAACCGTTGAAACATTTTTTTGTCGTCATTCCGGCTTGGGCCGAAAGCCAGCGAAATCAACACGCTGGCCCCGGGTTCCCCCCCCGAGGGGAGGAACAGTGGGGTTGCAATATCTTCGTCAGTGCCCGAACCGAATGATTGAGAGAGGGAAATGAACGTGCAAAAAGAGTATCCGCGTTTTGTCAGCCTGCTGACCAAAAACACCGTCGCGCTGATTCTCGCCGGCGGCCGCGGCAGCCGCCTGAAGCAGTTGACCGATTGGCGCGCCAAGCCCGGGGTGCCCTTCGGCGGCAAGTTCCGCATCATCGATTTTCCGCTGTCCAACTGCATGAATTCAGGCATCCGCCGCCTCGGCGTCATCACCCAGTACAAGTCGCATTCGCTGATCAAGCACATCCAGCGCGGTTGGGGTTTCCTGCGCGGCGAATTCAACGAGTTCGTCGATCTGCTGCCGGCGCAGCAGCGGGTGGCGGAGGAGACCTGGTACAAGGGCACGGCCGACGCGATCTACCAGAACCTCGACATCCTGCGCGTCTACAAGCCGGAATACGTGCTGGTGCTGGCCGGCGACCACATCTACAAGATGGATTACGGCGAGATGATCGCCACCCACGTGCGTCACGAGGCCGACATGACTGTCGCCTGCATCGAGGTGCCGGTGGACGAAGCCAGCGCCTTCGGGGTCATGGCCACCAACGATGAGGGCCGTGTGGTCTCCTTCGCGGAGAAACCGGAGAATCCCGCGCCCATGCCCGGCAAACCGGACGTCGCGCTGTGTTCCATGGGCATCTACGTGTTCAACGCCGCCTTCCTGTTCGAGCAGCTGGTGCGCGACGCCGACGACTCCCACTCCGAGCACGACTTCGGCAAGAACATCATCCCCCACCTCATCCAGACCGGCTACCGCGTCTATGCCCACAGCTTCGCCGACAGTTGCGTGCACGGCGAGGACGAGCCCGTCTACTGGCGCGACGTGGGGACCGTGGATGCCTACTGGGAGGCCAACCTGGACCTGGCGCGCATCACCCCGGAACTCAATCTCTACGACAAGGACTGGCCGATCTGGACCTACCAGGAGCAGTTGCCGCCGGCCAAGTTCGTCTTCGACGAGGAGAATCGTCGCGGCATCGCGGTCGATTCCATGGTGTCCGGCGGCTGCATCATCAGCGGCGCCACGGTGCGCCGTTCCGTGCTGTTCTCCAACGTGCACGTGCGCGAGGGCGCCTATCTGGAGGAAGCCGTGGTGCTGCCGGACGTGCGCATCGGCGAGGGTGCCATCCTCAAGCGGGTGGTCATCGACAAGGGCTGCACCATCCCGCCGGGCATGAGCATCGGCGTCAACCGCGCCGACGACGAGAAGTTCTTCCATGTCACCGGACAGGGCATCACCCTGGTCACTCCGGAAATGCTGGGGCAGGCATACCATCACTTCAGGTGAGTGGCGAGTGGCAAGTAGCGAGTGGCGAGTAGCAAGTAGAATCCGCTACTTGCGACTGGCCACTTGCGATTAGCTCCCCATGCTCCACCTCGTGCTCTGCTGGCATTTCCACCAGCCCGATTACCGCGACGCCGACGGGCGTTACCAACTGCCCTGGACCTACCTGCACGCGGTCAAGGACTATGCCGACATGGCGGCCCATCTGGAGGCCGCGCCCAACCTGGCCTGCGTCGTCAATTTCGTGCCGACCCTGACGGCGCAGTTGCTGGACTATGCCGACCAATTCGCCACGGGCGATGTGCGTGATCCCCTGTTGGACCGGCTGCTGGATCCCTTGCTGGATGAGCTCGCGCCGGCCGCGAAGCGCAACCTGGTGGAGCAGTGCTTCAAGGTCAACCATCCCACCATGCTGGAGCCTTTCCCCGCCTACCGGCGCCTCTACACCCTGTGGAAGACCGTCGAGGAAATTGGCGAGGCGGGACTGACCTATCTATCCGGCCAATACCTGGCCGATCTGGTGACCTGGTACCACCTGGCCTGGACCGGCGAGGCCGTGCGGCGGTCGCGTCCCGACCTGCTGGCGCTGATGGAGAAGGGCGAAGCCTTTACCCTGGCCGAACGGCGCGCCCTGTTCGACCTCTACGGCGAAGTCGTCGGCGGCCTGCTGCCCCGTTACCGGCGCATGGCCGAGCGTGGCCAGATCGAACTGTCGGCCACCCCGCACAGCCATCCCATCCTGCCCCTGCTGCTGGATTTCGGCGCGGCGCGGGAGGCCCGCCCCGACCTGCCCGTCCCCGTCGCGCCGGCCTATCCGGGCGGCGCCGAGCGGGCCAGGGTGCACGTGGACGCGGCCCTGGCCGACCACGCGGAACATTTCGGCCAGCCGCCCAGGGGTTTCTGGCCCGCCGAGGGTGGCGTCTCCGAGGCCGGCATCCGCCTGCTGTCCGACGCCGGGGTCAAGTGGGCCGCCAGCGGCGAGGGCGTGCTGCGCCACAGCCTGTCCGCCCTGAACCTGGATCTGAGCCGCAAGGCGGAATGGTCCACCACCCCCTACCTGCTGCCGGGCACCGACACCGCGCTGTTCTTCCGCGACGACCACCTGTCCGATCTCATCGGCTTCGAATACAAGGGCTGGTTCGGCGCCGACGCGGTGCGCCATTTCATCCACGCCCTGGAGGAGGTGCGCCGCCACGCCACCGGCTCCCATCCGGTGGTCAGTGTCATCCTGGACGGCGAGAACGCCTGGGAGTACTACCCCTACAACGGCTTCTTCTTTCTTTCCGAGCTCTACGCCGAGCTGCTGGCCACGCCCAATATCCGCACCACCACCTTCTGCGACTACCTGGAAGTGTTCCCGGATTCCCCCCAGCCCCTTTCCCGCCTGGTGGCGGGCAGCTGGGTCTACGGCGACTTCGCCACCTGGATGGGGGACGCGGCCAAGAACCGGGGCTGGGACTGGCTGGTGGCCGCCAAGCAGGCCTTCGACGCGGCGCCCGCCGACCGCCGCGCGGCGGCCGAGCCTCTGCTGCGTTCCTGCGAAAGCTCCGACTGGTTCTGGTGGTTCGGCGATTACAACCCGGCCGACGCGGTGGAGAGTTTCGACCGGGTCTACCGGCAGAAGCTGAAGCGCCTGTATCAAACCCTGGGCGCCACCCCGCCCGACTACCTCAATCATCCCCTTTGCCATGGCGGCGGCGGCATGGAAGCCGGCGGCGTCATGCGTCGTGGCGGCTGAACGCACCGCCGATTCCCATTTCCCATTTCCCATTTCCCGCTCTCGATGCCCAAATCCGTCACCCTCCTGATTGGCGTCCACGCCCACCAGCCCGTCGGCAACTTCCCGGAAGTCATGGAGGATGCCCACCAGCGCTGCTACAAGCCCTTCCTGGAAACCGTGTACCAGTACCCGGAATTCCGCTTCGCCCTGCATTCCTCCGGCTGGCTGCTGGAATGGCTGATGACCCACAAGCCGGAGGACATGGCGCTCCTGCGCAAGATGGCGGAACGGGGCCAGGTGGAGTTCTTCGGCGCCGGCGACATGGAACCGGTGCTGGCGGTGATTCCCTACCGGGACCGCATGAGCCAGTTGGCCGCCATGTCGGATCGGCTGGAGCAGTACTTCCTGCAACGTCCCCAGGGCGCCTGGCTCACCGAGCGGGTCTGGGAGGCCACCGTGGTGCCGGCCCTGGCCGATTCCGGCATCCGCTACGTGATGGTGGACGACTACCACTTCCTCTGCTCCGGCAGCCCCCGGGAGACGCTCAACGGCTATCACACCACCGAGGAGGACGGCCGCCGCCTCGACCTGTTCCCCATCTCGGAAGCGCTGCGCTACCGCCTGCCCTTCGCCCCGGCCCACGAGGCGGTGGCCTACATCGAATCCCTGGCTGACGACACCGGCCACTCGGCCGCCATCTACTTCGACGACATCGAGAAATTCGGCATCTGGCCGGAGACCTACCACTGGGTCTACGAGAAGCACTGGCTGAAGGACTTCATCGAGGGGGTGCTGGCCTCCAGGGTGATCCAGAGCGCCCACTTCCACGACTACCACCGGGAAGCGCCGTCGCGCGGCGTGGTCTACCTGCCCACCGTGTCCTACAGCGAGATGGGCGAATGGACCCTGCCGGCCGCCGCCGCCCGGCGCTACGCCGAACTGGTCCACGCCGCCCAGCACGAAGGCGTCCTGGAACGGGACCGGCCCTTCATCCGCGGCGGCATCTGGAAGAACTTCCTCACCCGCTACCCGGAAGCCAACTGGGCGCACAAGCGCATGCTCGGCCTGTCCGCCCGGCTCGCCGCCCTGCCGGAAGCCCTGCTGCGCCAGGACCTGGTGGAACTGCTGCACGAGGCCCAGGCCAACGACGCCTACTGGCACGGCCTGTTCGGCGGCATCTACCTGCCCCACCTGCGGCGCGCCGTCTGGCATGCCATGCTGCAACTCGAACGCCGTCTGGATGCCCTGCAAACCCGCCCCGCGAGCGCCTCCGGCGACCTCGATCTGGATGGCATCGACGAAGTGTTCATGAGTAGCCTGGCCCTGCAGGCCGTGTTGCGTCCGGACAAGGACGCGGCCCTCATCGAACTATCCAGCTATCCCCTCGCCCAGAACTTCGGCGACACCCTCAAGCGCTACGAGGAGCACTACCACCACAAGGCCGCCAGCGGCCAGGCCAGGGAGCACGATGGCGAGGGCATCGCCTCGGCCCATGACGTGGTGCGCTTCAAGCACGAGATCAAGCCCGAGGACCTGACCCCCGACAGCCGCAGCCGCGGCCTGTTCGTGGAATCCTGGACCGACTACGAATCCAAGCGGCCGGTGGAATATTCCAGCAGCGTGGTCCAGGGCGGCGCGGCACTGTGCATGGGCCAGGCCGGCGAAACCCGCGTCGCCAAGATTTACACCGTGAAGGACAACAAACTTAGCGTCGCCCTCAAGGCCGTTGGCCAGGGCCGCCTGTCCAGCCGCCTGAACCTGGCCATCCCCTGCTGCGACGGCCCGGCGGGCCGCTATGTGGTCAACGGTGGGATTCCCGGCGGCTTCGGCCAGTCCTTCACCTGGACCGACCTCAAGGAACTGGCCCTGGAAGACCACTACCTGGGCGGCGCCATCCACCTTGCCAGCAACCTGCCGGCCCGCGTCAAGGTCCAGCCCCACATGACCGTGTCCCAGTCGGAAGCCGGCTTCGAGAAGATCATGCAGGCCGTGGAACTCACCTTCACCTGGGAAGTGGAAGGCCCCACCGAAATCCAGGTGGATCTGGAAGTCGTGCCGCTCAAGGCCGGCTGATAGAGTGCATGGTTTCGATCTGGAGAATGCGATGAGCGAACAAGTCATCCGTGCCGGCAAGGTGGTCTACATCACCTATTCCGTGCTCGACGAACACGGCAACATCTTCGGCCAGCAGGACATGCCGACCGGCTATGTGCAGGGCGGCAACAGCGGGCTGTTCGCCTCGGTGGAGCGGGCCCTGGAAGGCAAGAAGGAAGGCGACCAGGTGGAAGCCCGGGTACCCCCGGAGGAAGCCTTCGGCGATCCCGATCCCAACCTGATCATCAACGATGACCTGGAAAACCTGCCCCCCATGCTGCGCAGCGTGGGCGCCCAGGCGGAGATGCAGAACGACGCCGGCGACGTCCTCACCTTCCGGGTGGTGGAGATCAAGGACGGCATGGTCACCCTGGACGGCAACAATCCCCTGGCCGGCAAGAACTGCATCGTGGCCGCCACGGTGGTGTCCGTGCGCGATGCCACCGCGGAGGAGATGAAGAACGGGTTTCCGGTGGAGCAGGGGGCTCCGAGAATTCACTGAGCTTGGGCGGTCGGCTGCACTGGCCGACCAGTGGGCTCCGAAGGTTCGAGGCTCGAAGGTCGCAGTGATCTTCGCTGCGGTCACCGTCGACGGCGCACGTCACACCGGGTTTCGGTTTTTTGCCCTATGCATACAACCGACCAGTCAACCGTTTCAACACCAGATTCCGGATGCAAAAAAACAAAGCCCGCACATGCGGGCTTTGTCGTTTCTGCGCGGGGCCGGGCTCAGCCCAGGGTATCCGCCCAGATGTTGTCGTGCCAGGACTGGCCGTAGGCGAAGTCCAGCTCGCTGTGCAGCGGGTTGGCGCCGCCCGTGGGCTGGCGTTCGTACACCTTCTTCTCGGGGCTGTAACGCATGACCACGGCGATGGCGCCGGAGGTCTTGTCCGAGGTCACCGAGTAGCTGGTGCTGCCGATCACCGGCACCGGCTCGGGCTGGCGGCCGTTGAACAGGTCGATGATGGCGGCGGCGCAAATCTTGGCCTGGTTGTTGGAGACGTGGGCCGATTTGGGCATGTTGGACAGGACCGGGTCGCCGACGATGTGGATGTTGGGCACCGAGGTGGATTCATAGGTGATGTTGTCGATGCCGCACCAGCGGTCCAGGGCGTCGTTGCGGACGCCGGCGTCCTTGCACAGCTTGGGCGCCCGCTGCCAGGGGATGATGTTGACCACGTCAGCCTTGACGTCCTCGAATTCGCTGCTGACGACCATGGTCTTGTGGTTGAAGGCGGTCACCATGTTGTTGGGTCGGTGATCGATCATGCCGGGATAGAGTTCCTTCCAGGCGGCCTTGAACATGGGGCCCTTGGAAACCACGTCGAAGTGCCCGTCCAGCATGATGATCTTGGACTTGGGCTTGTGCTGCTTGAAGTAGTGCGCGGCGACGCTAGCGCGCTCGTAGGGGCCGGACACGCAGCGGCCGGGGGGCGGCGGCGAGGCGATGAGGAACACGCCGCCGTCGGGCATGGCTTCGAGTTGCTTGCGCAGAAGCAGGGTATCGGGGCCGGCGCGGAAGGAATGCACCACCTTCTTGGCCGCGTAGGCCTCGTCCCAGCCCTGTACCGACTCGGTCGCCCATTCCATGCCCGGTGCCAGCACCAGGCGGTCATAGGCGATCTTCTTGCCACTCTTGGTCATCACCAGGCGCTTTTCGCCATCCACGCCGGTGACCCAGTCCTTCACCATCTTGATGCCGTATTTGGGCAGGTTGTCGTAGCTCTTGACCAGGGCGTCGAAGGTCTGGAAACCACCGATCACCCAGTTGGACATCGGGCAGGAGGTGAATTTGTCGTTCGGTTCGATCAGGGTGACCTTGATGTTCGGATCCCACATGCGCAGGTACTTGGCGCAGGTGGCGCCGCCGAAGCCGGCACCCACCACCACGACGTGGGGTTGCGCCTTGGTGGTCTTGGCATGGGCGGCCAGGGGGGCGATGGAAGCCGCGAAGGTGGCGGCGGACGACTTCAGAAAATCGCGTCGATTCAGGCTCATGTTCGTTTCCTCGTGATTCTTCGGATGTACGCTTACTTCAGCTTGGAGAAGTACTCGGCCAGTTGCCCGATTTCCTCGGGGGTGAAGCCGTTCATGTACTTGCGCATCACGGTGGTTTCCCGTTTGCCAGCACGCTGTTCCAGCATGGCTTCCTGCAAATACGCCTTCTCCTGGCCGGCCAGGCTGGGCACCGCGCCCAGGCTCTGTCCGCCGGGTCCGTGGCAGGTGACGCAGGTGGATGCCAGCAGGCGGACGCGCGGGTTATCGCTGGCCTGGGCGGACAGGCACGGTCCCAGGCCGGCCAGCACTGCGATGGCAAGGAAGCTTCTTCTGATCATGACGACTCCTCGGGTTGCACACACACGAAAATTGCCCGTCGAACGAACGGCGGGCGCCTCTTGAAAGCTGATCGGATTAAGGGGTGGCCCTGGTAGTGGGCCGGCGAACCGCGTTTACCGGGGGGTGTGCCCCGGCTGGCGCGCCGCAGAAATGCGCCGGGTCCTGAGACGGCCCGGCGTGGGCTCGATTCTTCTTCGTCTTCTTGCTGGCTGGCATGGCTGTCTCCGTCCAAAGCTAAGTTTGATCTTAGTCAAACAAGATATGGACGTCTTTATATAGAAAATAAATCGAATATGCAAATATTCAAATGTA
>Ga0194126_10000441_pt1 | contig 69283 bp, 68 predicted proteins | sample TA2KigC150mmetaG_FD_148641 | JGI IMG/M metagenome (GOLD analysis project Ga0194126, IMG submission 148641) | Freshwater microbial communities from Lake Tanganyika, Tanzania - TA2015035 Kigoma Deep Cast 150m | ecosystem: Environmental > Aquatic > Freshwater > Lake | place: Tanzania: Lake...
CGGGCGGTGCGCCGAACGCCCGCAGCCAGCGGCGCAGCGCCACGAGCGGACCGCGGCGACGCAGCCTCGCGGCGCGCTCGGTCAGCGGCACCTGCTGCGGATGGGCGAGGTCGTGCGCCAACTGGGCCGCCGTGGCATGGCGTGCCTCCGGCCGCACTTCCAGGCAGCGCAGGATGATCTCCTGCAGCCAGGGCGGCAGGCCCTGCGCGTGGGCGCGCGGCGGCAGCGGGTCGAGCCAGAGCCGCCGCCGCATGGCGCCGCGCGTCGTCGGCGCGCCGAACGGCAGCCGGCCCGTGGCCAGCCGGTAGGCGATGACGCCGAGGGCGAAGAGGTCGCTGCGCGGGTCGGAGCGGATGCCCGCCAGTTGCTCGGGCGAAATGGCGGCGCCGGTGCCGGCGGGCAGGTCGAATTCCTCCTCGACGAGATCGGGCAGTTCGCCATGGCGCGCCAGGCCGTAGTCGACCAGCACGGCCGTGCCGTCGGCGCGGAACAGCACGTTTTCGGGCTTCAGATCGAGGTGGATGACGTTCTGCCGGTGCAGGTCGTGCACCGCCGCGGCGACGGCGCCGGTCAGGCGGGCGACCTCGCCGGGCGCGAGCGGGGCGTGCGCCGCAACGTCGGCGAGCCGGCCGCCGTCGATGCGCTCCATCACCAGCCAGGGCGCGCCGTCCTCGTCGCCGCTGGCGACCAGGCGCGGCGCGTGCGGCCCGACGAGGCGCGCCAGGATCATCTGCTCCACCTCGAAGCCGACCAGGCAGCCGGGGTGGCTGCCGAAGCCGAGCCGCGGCACCTTGAGGATGAGCGGGAAAGGCGCCGCGCCGGCGGCGGGCTCGACATCGTAGAGCAGCGCCATGCCGCCTTCGTGCAGCAGGCTGCGCACGCGGAATCCGCCCACCGCCGTACCCGCCTCCAGCATGCCTTCGCCCAGCATCATTCCCCCACGATCAGTCGCCAGGCGAGCTTTTCCGGCAGCCCGGCATCGAGGATCTTGCGCGCCGCCTGGTCGACATCGTAGGGCACGCGGAAATGCGTCAGCGTGCCGGCATCGTGGTCGTGCAGGGCGTAGCAGGCGGCGGGGTTGCCGTCGCGCGGCTGGCCGACGGCGCCGGCGATGACCAGCCAGCGGCGGAAGTCGGACAGCGGCAAGGGCACGCCGGGCATCGGTTCGAACAGGCGCGGCGTCCCCGCCGGCGTCGTGAAGTACAGCAGCGGGTGGTGCACGTGGCCGACGAACACCAGGCGCGCCGGCGTTGCCGCGAAGGCGCGCGCGGCCTCCTCGGTGCCGACGACGTAGATCCAGTCCTGCGGACGCTCGGCGCTGGCGTGCGCATAAAGCCGGTCTGCCTCGCCGACCGTCAGCGGCAGGCCGGCGATGAATGCCCGCTCGGCCTCGCCGAGCCGCTCGCGCGTCCAGTAGATGGCGTCGCGCGCGATGAAATGCATCTCCGGCAGCACGCCGCCGAGGCAGGCCTCGTCGTGGTTGCCGCGCACGGCGAGGGCGCCTTCCTGCACCAGGCCGGCGACGATCTCCAGGCAGGCGCCGGGGTCGGCGCCGTAGCCGAGCAGGTCGCCGAGAAAGGCAAAGCGATCCACGCCTTCGCGCCGGGCGTGGGCCAGGCAGGCTTCGAGCGCCTCGAGGTTGCTGTGGATGTCGGCGAGGAGGGCGGTGCGCATGAGTGCGCCATCATGCCGCCCTCGCGCCAAAAAAAACAAGCCGGCGTGGTCAGCGCCGGCTCAAGTCCGCCCAAGGAGGGGGGGGTATGGGCGGGTGAGGAGGAAACCCTTCAGCAGGCCAGATGGCCCGCCAGTTCGGCCTGCCGGCTGCGATGAATGCGGGTCGAGGCCACGGAAAACTGGAACAGGTCGAGGGTCGACAACTGGGGGTAGGCGGCGCGCGCCGCGCGGAACACCAGCCACTCCACCGGCAGTCCCCGCGCCGGCATGTCGTAGCAGGGCGCGACGCGGCGGCAGGCCTCGTCGAAGAGGGCGCGCAGCTTGTGGTTCTTGCGTCGTTCGTGGTTCATGTGCCGGTCCTTTCGTGTCGCGTTTGCCTGATTAAACGGCAAATTCCCAAGGAACTGTATAGGGCGAACGATGAATTGCATGTAGGAATCGGTCCTACACGGCGATCTCTTCGGGCCGGGGCAGGTGGTTTGAGCCGGCCGGGTTGCGCTCGCGAAAGACGCGCACCGAGGCGCGCAGCCGGATATTATGGCGGCGTTCGATGGTCGTGGCATTCATGGCCGGCGCTCCGCTGCGGTACTCTTGGTCAACGGCCCAATGGACAAAAACTTGATGGCACATTCCCCTTCCCCGGCCCGGTTTCTCCAATCCCTGTTCGAGGCGGCGGTCGCCGCCGCCGACCCGGCGGCCTGCGTGCCGCGCCACCTGCCGCCTGCGCCGCCGGGGCGCACCTTGGTGGTCGGCGCCGGCAAGGCCGCCGCCGCCATGGCGCGGGCGGTCGAAGACCATTGGCCGGGCGAACTGTCCGGCCTGGTGGTGACGCGCTACGGCCATGGCCTGCCCTGCGAGCGCATCGAGGTGGTCGAGGCGGCCCACCCGGTGCCCGACGAGGCCGGCCGCGCCGCCGCCGGGCGCATCCTCGCCGCCGTGCGGGGACTGACTTCCGACGACCTCGTGCTGGTGCTGGTCTCCGGCGGCGGCTCGGCCCTGCTGGCCCTGCCCTTCGAGGGCGTCACGCTGGCCGACAAGCAGCAGGTGAACCGCGCCCTGCTGAAGAGCGGCGCCGGCATCGACGAGATGAACTGCGTGAGGAAGCACCTCTCCGCCATCAAGGGCGGGCGGCTCGCCGCAGCGGCCTATCCGGCGCGCATGCTGACCCTGGTGATCTCCGACGTGCCGGGCGACGACCCGGCCGTGGTGGCTTCGGGTCCCACCGTGGCCGATCCCACCACCTGCGCCGATGCGCTGGCGATCCTGGCGAAGTACCGCATCGCCGTGCCGCCGACGGTGGAGGCCCTGCTCCGGTCGTGCCTCAGCGAGACGCCGAAGCCGGACGACCTGCGTTTGGTACACTGCGAGACGCGCGTCATCGCCACGGCGCAGGCCTCGCTCGAAGCGGCGGCGCAGGCCGCGCGCGTCGCCGGGGTCGAACCGCTCGTCCTCGGCGACGCCATCGAGGGCGAGGCGCGCGAAGTGGCGAAAGTCATGGCCGGCCTGGCCAAGTCCTGCGCACTGCACGGCGTGCCGGCGCGGCCGCCCTGCGTGCTGCTCTCCGGCGGCGAGACGACGGTGACGGTGCGGGGGCAGGGGCGCGGCGGGCGCAACGCCGAGTTCCTGCTGGCGCTGGCGGTGGCGCTCGACGGCGCGCCGGGCATCCATGCCCTGGCCGCCGACACCGACGGCATCGACGGCACCGAGGACAATGCCGGTGCGATCCTGGCCGACGACAGCCTGGCGCGCGCCCGCGCCGCGGGCATCGACGCCAAGGCGCGCCTGGCCGACAACGACGGCTACGGCTTTTTCGCCGCGCTCGGCGATCTCGTCCTCACCGGGCCGACGCGCACCAACGTCAACGACTTCCGCGCCATCTACGTCGCGGGGAGTTCGCGTTAACCCGCATGGCCGCGCCGGGGCGCGGCGGCTACCATAGCCGGCTGGAGGAACCATGGGCTCACCCGAAGAACACCGCCAGTTGAGCGAGGCCGAGATCGCGCGGCTCGTCGCCGGCCTGCGCCGCATCCTGGCGACTGACTCTTTGCTGGTCGAACGCGAGGACCTCGTCCCCTACGAGTGCGACGGCCTCACCGCCTACCGCCAGCTGCCGCTCTTGGTGGCGCTGCCGACCACCGAGGAGCAGGTCGTCGCCGTGCTGAAGCTGTGCCACGAACTGCGCGTGCCGCTGGTGGCGCGCGGCGCCGGCACCGGGCTCTCCGGCGGCGCCACGCCGGTCAAGCACGGCGTCGTGCTGTCGCTGGCGAAGTTCATGCGCATCCTCGACATCGACCCGGTGGCGCGCACGGCGCGCGTGCAGCCGGGCGTGCGCAACCTCGCCATCTCGGAAGCGGTGGCGCCCTGCAACCTCTACTACGCGCCCGATCCCTCCAGCCAGATCGCCTGCACCATTGGCGGCAACGTCGCCGAGAACGCCGGCGGCGTGCACTGCCTGAAGTACGGCCTCACCGTGCACAACGTGATGCGCCTGCGCGTGGCGCTGATCGACGGCACGGTGGTGGAGATCGGCTCGGAGGGACTGGATGCGCCCGGCTACGACCTGCTGGCGCTGATGATCGGCTCGGAGGGCATGCTCGGCGTCGTGCTCGAGGCGACGGTGAAGCTGACGCCGAAGCCGCAGCTCGCCCAGGTGGTCATGGCTTCCTTCGACGACGTGGTGAAGGCCGGCAACGCGGTGGCCGACATCATCGCCGCCGGCATCATCCCGGCCGGGCTGGAAATGATGGACAAGCCGGCCACGGCCGCCGTCGAGGACTACGTGCACGCCGGCTACGACCTGAATGCGGAAGCCATCCTGCTGTCCGAGTCCGACGGCACGCCGGAGGAGGTGGCCGAGGAGATCGCCGCCATGTGCGCCGTGCTGGAGAAGAGCGGCGCCACCGAGATCCGCGTCTCGCGCGACGAGGCCGAGCGGCTCAAGTTCTGGGCCGGGCGCAAGGCGGCGTTTCCGGCGGTGGGCCGCATCACGCCCGATTATCTCTGCATGGACGGCACTATTCCGAGGAAGCATCTCGCCCGCGTGCTGACGCGCATTGCCGAGCTGTCGCAGAAATACAATCTCCGCTGTGCCAACGTCTTCCACGCCGGCGACGGCAACCTGCACCCGCTCATCATGTTCGACGCCAACCGCGAGGGCGAGGTCGAGCGCGCCACCGGCTACGGCGGCAAGATCCTCGAACTCTCCGTGGAAGTCGGCGGCACCATCACCGGCGAGCACGGCGTCGGCATCGAGAAGGTGAACCAGATGTGCGTGCAGTTCTCGAAAGAGGAGTTGGCCGCCTTTCACGGCGTCAAGGCGGCCTTCGACGAACACACCCTGCTCAACCCGGGCAAGGCCGTGCCGACGCCGCGCCGCTGCTCCGAATACCGATTGACCGGTTCTGCGAAATGACTGACCTGACCGAACAGCTGCGCGAGCGCGTGCTCGCCGCGGCGGCGGACAAGGCGCCGCTCTGCATCCGCGGCGGCGGCACGAAGGATTTCTACGGCAATGCGCCGGCGGGCGCGCGGCTCGGCACCACGAATCACGCCGGCATCGTCGCCTACGAGCCGACCGAGCTGGTCGTCACCGTGCGCGCCGGCACGCGGCTGGCGGAACTCGAAGCGGCGCTCGACGAGCAGGGCCAGATGCTCGCCTTCGAGCCGCCGCATTTCTCGCTCCCCTCTCCCGCGAGCGGGAGAGGGACAGGGGGAGAGGGTGCCACCGTCGGCGGTTGTGTTGCTTCGGGGCTTTCCGGCCCGCGTCGCGCCACGGCCGGTTCGGTGCGCGACTTCGTCCTCGGCGTGAAGCTGCTCGACGGGAAAGGCGAAATCCTCAACTTCGGCGGCCAGGTGATGAAGAACGTCGCCGGCTACGACGTCTCGCGCCTCATGGCCGGCGCGCTGGGCACGCTGGGCCTGCTGCTGGAGGTTTCGCTGAAAGTGCTGCCGAAGCCGCCGGCGGAAACCACGCTGCGACTCGATCTGCCGCAGGACAAGGCCATCGAGACGATGAACCGCTGGGGCGGCCAGCCGCTGCCGATTTCCGCCACCTGCTGGAGCGATGGGCACCTGACGGTGCGCCTGTCCGGCGCGCGCGCCGCGGTGGCGGCGGCGCGCGGGAAGATCGGCGGCGAGAGCGTCGCCGATGCGGAAACCTTCTGGCGCGGCGTGCGCGAGCAGCAGACGGATTTCTTCTCCGGAGCAGGAACGCTGTGGCGCCTCTCGCTGCCGGCGAAGACGCCGCCGCTCTCATTGCCGGGCGAGCCGCTGATCGAGTGGGGCGGCGCTTTGCGCTGGCTGACTTTCGACGGCCCGGCCGACACCGTGCGCGCGGCGGTGTCGCAGGCCGGCGGCCACGCCACGCTGTTCCGCGGCGGAAATGAATCCGTCGGCGCCTTCCAGCCGCTGCCGCTGCCGCTGATGGCGATCCACAAGAACCTCAAGCGCAGCTTCGACCCGCAGGGCCTGTTCAATCCCGGCCGCCTGTATCCGGAGCTCTGATGCAGACGAACCTCGCCGATTTCATCCGCGGCACGCCGGACGGCGACACGGCCGACGCCATCCTGCGGAAGTGCGTGCACTGCGGCTTCTGCACCGCCACCTGCCCGACCTACCAGCTGCTCGGCGACGAGCTCGACGGCCCGCGCGGCCGCATCTACCTCATCAAGCAGTTTCTCGAGGGCGCCGCGGTCACGGAGAAAACCCAGCGCCACCTCGACCGCTGCCTCACCTGCCGCTCCTGCGAGACGACCTGCCCCTCGGGGGTGGAGTACCACCGCCTGGTCGATATCGGCCGCGCCGTGGTCGCCGAGCGCGTGGCGCGTCCGGCCGGGACGCGCTTCCTGCGCTTCGCCCTGCGCGAATTCCTGCCGCGCGGCTGGCTGTTCGGGCCGGCCTACAAGCTCGGACAGTTCTTCCGCCCGCTGCTGCCGCCTTCGCTCAAGGCCAAGGTGCTGCCGCGGCAAAAGTCAGTCGCCACGACACGGCGCAACCACCCGCGCAAGATGCTCATGCTGGCCGGCTGCGTGCAGCCCGCCATGTCGCCGAACATCAATGCGGCGACGGCGCGCGTGCTCGACCGCTTGGGCATTGCGACGATCGAAGCCGAGGGTGCGGGCTGCTGCGGCGCCGTGCGCCTGCACCTCGACGACCACGAGGGCGCGCGCGACGACGCCCGGCGCAACATCGACGCCTGGTGGCCGCACATCGAGCGCGGGGCGGAAGCGGTCATCGTCACCGCCTCGGGCTGCGGCGCCCACGTGCGCGAGTACGCCCACCTGCTCGGGCACGACCGGGCCTACGCGGCGAAGGCGGCGCGCGTGACCCTGATCGCACGCGACATCGGCGAGGTGATCGCAGCGGAAAGAACGGGCCTCGCGGCCCTGCTGGAAAAGTCAGTCCCCATGGAACGGCGCAAGATCGCCTTCCACTCGCCGTGCACATTGCAGCATGGCCTCAAGGTGCGGGGCGCCGTGGAGGAAATCCTCCAGGCAGCAGGCTTCGAGCTGACGCCGGTGGCCGACGGCCACCTCTGCTGCGGCTCGGCCGGCACCTACTCCGTGCTGCAGCCGGAACTCTCGCTCAGGCTGCGCGACAACAAGCTCGCCTGCCTCTCGGCCGGCGCTCCGGCGGCCATTGCCAGTGCCAACATCGGCTGTATCGCCCATCTGGGCGAAGGTGCGGCCGTGCCGGTGCGTCACTGGATCGAGCTGCTCGACGAGGCGATGTAGGAGGGCCTACCGGCCGTGCCGCTTCTCGAAGCAGCAGGAATACTGCTTGGTCACCTCGCCGGCGCCGTTCACGCTTTCCAGGAAGACGTCGAAACCCCATAGGCGGGCGACATGGCGCAGCATCTCGTCGGCGCTGTCGCCGAGCGGGCGGTCGCGGTGCATGAAGTGGCGCAAGGTGAGGCTGCGATCGCCGCGCGTGCGCACCGACCAGACCTGGATGTCCGGGTCGTGGTTGGATAGGTTGTACTGCTCGGCGAGCGCCTGGCGCAGATGGCGGTAGCCGTCCTCGTCGTGGATGGCGGAGACGAGCAGCTCCGATTCGTTCTCGTCGTCGGTGACGGCGAACATGCGCAGCTCGCGCATCAGGCGCGGCGAGAGGTATTGGGCGATGAAGCTCTCGTCCTTGAAGTTGCGCATGGCGAAGTCGAGCACTTCGCGCCAGTCGCGCCCGGCGATGTCGGGAAACCAGGCGCGATCCTCGTCGTCGGGCGTCTCGGCGATGCGGCGCAGCTCATTCATCATGCCATAGCCGATGGCGTAGGGATTGATGCCGTAATACCAGGGCTTGGTGAACGGCGGCTGCAGCACGACGTTGGTGTGCGACTGCAGGAATTCGATCATGAAGCCGTCGGAGAGCTTGCGCTGGTCGTGGAGGTCGTTCAACAGGGTGTAGTGCCAGAAGCAGGCCCAGCCCTCGTTCATCACCTTGGTCTGGCGCTGCGGGTAGAAATACTGGCCGATCTTGCGTACGATGCGCACCACCTCGCGCTGCCAGGGCTCCAGCAGCGGCGCGTACTTCTCGATGAAGTAGAGCAGGTTCTCCTCCGGTTCGGGCGGAAAGCGCTCGGCCTCGGCCGGCTCGGGTTCGGCCGGGCGCTGCGGCAGGGTGCGCCACAGCTCGTTCACCTGCGACTGCAGATAGGCCTCGCGCTCGCTCTGGCGTGCACGCTCCTTGGCCAGCGAGAGCTTCTGCGGGCGCTTGTAGCGGTCGACGCCGACGTTCATCAGCGCATGGCAGGAATCGAGCACGTCCTCGACGGCATCGACGCCGTGGCGGCGCTCGCAATCGGCGAGGTATTCCTTGGCGAAGACCAGGTAGTCGATGATGGTGGTGGCATCGGTCCACTGGCGGAACAGATGGTTGCCCTTGAAGAAGGAGTTGTGGCCGTAGGCGGCGTGGGCGATCACCAGCGCCTGCATGGTCAGCGTGTTCTCCTCCATCAGATAGGCGATGCAGGGATTCGAGTTGATGACGATCTCGTAGGCGAGGCCCATTTCGCCGCGCTTGTAGCGCTTCTCGGTGGCGATGAAGTGCTTGCCGTAGCTCCAGTGGTGGTAGCCGGTGGGCATGCCGGCGCTGGCATAGGCGTCCATCATCTGCTCGGAGGTGATGATCTCGAGCTGCACCGGATAGGTGTCGAGGCCGAACCCCTTGGCCGTGCGGTCGATGGCGCGCTCGTAGCGTTCCAGCGCCTCGAAGGTCCACTCCGAGCCGGTCGGCAGTTTCTTGCCGCCGCGCGCGGGCTTGGCCTTGGCCTCCGCGGCCGAACCGGGTTCAGTAGGCGAAGGCATTGGTTTTCTTGAACAGCTCGCGGAAGACGGGGTAGATCTCCTCCACGCCGCGGATGCGCTGCATGGCGAAGCGGTGCTTGTGCTGTTCTGCCACTCTCTCGTACTCCTGCCACAGGTTCTGCGGCTCTGCCTCGGCGATCTCGACGTAGGCGTAGTACTGCATCAGCGGCACGATCTCGTTGGCGAGCAGATGGCGGCACTGCGGCGAGTCGTCGTGCCAATTGTCGCCGTCGGAGGCCTGGGCGGCATAGAGATTCCACTCCGCCACGGGATAGCGGCGCGCGATGATCTCCTGCATGAGTTTCAAGGCCGTGGACACCACCGTGCCGCCGGTCTCGCGCGACTTGAAGAAAGTCTCCTCGTCCACCTCCTCGGCCTGGGTGTGATGGCGGATGAAGACCGCTTCCACCGTGTCGTAGTTGCGCGTGAGGAACAGATAGAGCAGGGTGAAGAAGCGCTTGGCGATGTCCTTCTTCGCCTCGTCCATCGAGCCGGAGACGTCCATCAGGCAGAACATCACGGCCCGCGCCGAGGGTTGCGGCATGCGCACGCGGTTGCGGTAGCGCAGGTCGAAGGGATCGAGGTAGGGAATGCGGTAGATGCGGCTGCGCAAGGCATGGATCTGCTCCTCCAGCTCGCGGATGCGCAACATGTCCGGCACCGGCTCGGACTCCAGCCGTTCCTTCTCTTCCAGCAATTGGCGCAACTCGGCCACCAGCGGCGAGCCGAGCGCGATGCGCCGGCCGATGGCGCCACGCAGCGAGCGCACGACATGGATGTTGGTCGGCGTGCCTTCCACGCTGTAGCCGGCGCGCGTGGTCTTGTAGTCCTGCGTGTTGGCGAGCTGCGTCTTGACCAGATTGGGCAGGGCCAGGTCTTCGAAGAAATAGTCGAGAAACTCCTCGCGCGAGAGCTCGAAGACGAAGTCGTCCTCGCCTTCGCCGTCGTTCGAGGCGCCGCCGCCGCTGCCGCCGGCGCCCGAGCGCGGCCGCGGAATGCGGTCGCCGCGGCGGTATTCCTCGTTGCCGGGGTGCACGGACTCCCACACGCCGCCGTGGCCCTGGCGGAACACCGGCTCGGAGATGTCGCGCGCCGGAATCGACACCTTTTCGCCGGAATCGATCTGCTTGATTGAGCGGCGCTTGATGGCGCGGTCGACGGCCTCCTTGATCTGGCCGCGAAAGCGGCGCATGAAGCGCTCGCGATTGACGGCCGACTTGTGCCGGCCGGCGATGCGGCGGTCGATCAGGTAGGCCATGCCTGCCTCCGCGTCGCGCTCAGGACGATTTCCGCACGCGCAAGTACCACTCGCAGAGCAGGCGCACCTGCTTTTGCGTGTAGCCCTTGGTGGTCATGCGATTGACGAAATCCTCGTGTTTCTTGCTCTCCTCGGCCGAGGCCTTGGCGTTGAAGGAGATCACCGGCAGCAGCTCCTCGGTGTTGGAGAACATCTTCTTCTCGATCACCTGGCGCATTTTCTCGAAGCTGGTCCATGCCGGGTTCTTGCCGTGGTTCTGCGCGCGCGAACGCAGGACGAAGTTGACGATCTCGTTCCTGAAGTCCTTCGGGTTGGAGATGCCGGCAGGCTTCTCGATCTTCTCCAGCTCCTCGTTGAGCGCCTTGCGGTCGAACACCTCGCCGGTGTCGGGATCGCGGAACTCCTGGTCCTGGATCCAGTAGTCGGCGTAGATGACGTAGCGGTCGAAGATGTTCTGGCCGTATTCGGAATACGACTCGAGATACGCCGTCTGGATCTCCTTGCCGATGAACTCGGCGTACTTCGGCGACAAGTACTCCTTGATGTGGGCCAGGTAGCGCTGCTCCACCTCGGGCGGGAACTGCTCCTTCTCGACCTGCTGCTCGAGGGTGTAGAGCAGATGCACCGGGTTGGCGGCGACTTCCGAATGGTCGAAGTTGAACACCTTCGACAGGATCTTGAAGGCCCAGCGCGTCGAGATGCCACTCATGCCCTCGTCGGGGCCGGCGAAGTCGCGGTACTCCTGATAGGACTTGGCCTTCGGGTCGGTGTCTTTCAGGTTCTCGCCGTCGTAGACCTGCATCTTGGAATAGATGCCGGAGTTCTCCGGCTCGACCAGACGCGAGAGCACGGCGAACTGCGACATCATCTTCAGCGTGCCCGGCGCGCACGGCGCCTGAGACAGGGCGGAGTTGGTCAGCAGCTTTTCGTAGATGCGGATTTCCTCCGAGATGCGCAGGCAGTAGGGCACCTTGACGATGTAGATGCGGTCGAGGAAGGCCTCGTTGTTGCGGTTGTTCTTGAAGGCGCGCCATTCCGACTCGTTGGAGTGCGCCAGGATGATGCCGTCGAAAGGAATCGCGCCGAAGCCCTCGGTGCCCTTGTAGTTGCCCTCCTGCGTGGCGGTGAGCAGGGGGTGCAGCACCTTGATCGGCGCCTTGAACATCTCTACGAACTCGAGCAGGCCGCGGTTGGCGAGGCACAGGCCGCCCGAGTAGCTGTAGGCGTCGGGATCGTTCTGCGCGTACTGTTCCAGCTTGCGGATGTCGATCTTGCCGGTGAGCGAGGAGATGTCCTGGTTGTTCTCGTCGCCCGGTTCGGTCTTGGCGACGCCGATCTGGCGCAGTACCGAGGGGAAGCGCTTGACCACGCGGAATTTGGAGATATCGCCGTTGTATTCGTGCAGGCGCTTGACCGCCCAGGGCGAGAGCAGACCCGTCAGATAGCGGCGCGGGATGGCGTATTTTTCCTCGAGGATGGCGGCGTCTTCCTCGGGCGAGAACAGGCCGAGCGGCGTTTCATTGACCGGCGACCCTTTCAGCGCGTAGAAGGGTACGCGTTCGAACAACTGCTTGAGGCGCTCGGCAATGGACGACTTGCCGCCGCCGACCGGCCCGAGCAGGTAGAGAATCTGCTTCTTCTCCTCCAGGCCCTGGGCGGCGTGGCGGAAATACGAGACGACGTTTTCGATCGCCTCCTCGAGGCCGTAAAACTCGCGGAACGAGGGATAAACCCTGATAACCTTGTTGGCAAAGATGCGCGACAGGCGCGGATTCTGCCGCGTGTCGATCATCTCCGGTTCGCCGATCGCGGCGAGCATGCGCTCGGCGGCGGTGGCATACGCGGTGTCGTCCTTGCGGCAGATTTCCAGGTATTCCTGGAGGGAATATTCCTCCTCGCGAATGCGTTCGTAGCGGGAGGCGACTTCGGCGACGATATCCATGTCTCTCTCCTTTTCCGGCCGCCCGTTTGCACGGCGACATGCGTTGTAGGAAGTTGTCCGACAGGTTTCGCTGGCCTGTTAACGACATTAACGTACAACTTTGGCTTTGGTTTAGAGATGCGGAAAAGAGGGTGAAGTTCCGCTCTATTGCTGGATGTGTAGAATTCACGGAACTCACCGGGGGGCGAGCCATGAAGTTGAATCGACAGGCGAAAAACTACGATGCGCTGCACAACACCTTCGGTTGGGAGGTGCCGTCGCGCTACAACATGGCGCGCGAGTGCTGCGGCCGCTGGGCCGGGGACCGTTCGCGCTTCGCCCTCTATTACGAGGACGAGGCGGGGCACAAGGAGGCGTGGACCTTCTGGGACATCCAGATGGCGGCCAACCGCCTCTCCAACGTGCTGCACGCCCTCGGGGTCATGCGCCGCGACCGCGTCGCCATCATGCTGCCGCAGCGGCCGGAGACCGGCGTCGCCCATGTCGCCTGCTACCAGATGGACGTCATCGCGCTGCCGCTCTCCCACCTCTTCGGCCCGGACGCGCTGGAGTACCGGCTGGCCGATTCCGGCGCCTGCGTTGCCATCGTCGACGAATCCACCCTGCCCAAGCTGTGGGCGGTGAAGGACCGTCTGCCGAATCTGCGCCACGTCATCGGCGTCGGCGCGGCGAAGGAGGCCGGCGTGCACGAGTGGGAGAGGCTGCTCGCGCGCGCCTCGCGCCGCTTCGCCTGCGTCGACACCGCGGCCGACGATCCGGCGCTGATCATCTACACCAGCGGCACGACGGGAAACCCGAAGGGCGCGCTGATGGCGCAGCGCACGCTGCTCGGAAACCTGTCCGGCTACGTCTGCTCGCACGACTTCTTTCCGCAGCCGGGCGACCTGTTCTGGTCGCCGGCCGACTGGGCGTGGACCGGCGGTCTCTTCGACGTGCTGCTGCCGACCTGGGCCTTCGGCCAGCCGCTGCTCGGCTACCGCGGCCGCTTCGATCCGGAGAAGGCCTTCTGGCTGATGGAGAAGTACGGCGTGAGGAACGCCTTCCTCTTCCCCACCGCGCTGAAGATGATGATGAAGGCGGTGCCTACACCTGCGGCGCGCTACGACCTCAGCCTGCGCAGCATCATGAGCGCCGGCGAATCGGTGGGCGAGACGGTCTTCGCCTGGGCGCGCGACAAGCTCGGCCTGACCATCAACGAGATGTTCGGCCAGACCGAGGTGAACTACATCGTCGGCAACTGCGCGGCGGCGTATCCGGCCAAGCCCGGCGCCATGGGGCGGCCCTATCCCGGCCACCGCGTGGCGGTGGTGGACGATGAAGGTCGCGAGCTGCCGCCGGGCGAGGTGGGCGAGGTCTGCGTGCAACGCTCCTGCAACGGCGAGCGCGATCCGGTGTTCCTCATCGAATACTGGAACAACCCGAAAGCGACGCAGGAGAAATACATCGGCGCGGGCGAGACGGCCTGGGCGCGCACCGGCGACCTGGCGAAGGCGGACGAGGAGGGCTACCTCTGGTACCAGGGCCGCGCCGACGACATGTTCAAGAGCGCCGGCTACCGCATCGGCCCGGCCGAGATCGAGAACTGCCTGGTCAAGCACGCGGCGGTGGCCAACGCCGCGGTGATCGGCGCGCCCGACGAGACGCGCGGCACCATCGTCAAGGCCTTCATCGTGCTGCAGCCGGGCGCGCAGCCGGGCGCCGCGCTGGAGGCCGAGCTCGCTGCTCACGTGCGGCAATACCTCGCGCCCTACGAGTACCCCAAGGCCATCGAGTTCATCGACGCCCTGCCCATGACCACCACCGGCAAGGTGCAGCGGCGCGTGCTGCGCCAGCGGGAAGAAGAGAAGCTCCAGAAATGACCCCCCTCTCCCCGCTTGCGGGGAGAGGGGTCAGGCGTTCCTGACCAGCATCGTCCCCGTCGCCTCGGCCACCACCTCGCCGTGCTGGTTGGTGCACGTCGCCTTCATGGCGACGATGCCGCCGTCGTGCTTCGGCTTCGGCGTCAATTCCGTCACTTCCCACACGGTCGTCAGCGTGTCGCCGGCGCGCACCGGCTTGAGGAAGGTGCAGGCGTGCTCGAGGTAGGCGACGGCCGTGCCGTGGAAGACCATGCCGTAGGAGGCGGCGATGAGCGAGCTGGTGAGGTAGCCGTGGGCGATGCGGCCGCCGTGGCGCGAAGCCTTGGCGAAGGGCTCGTCGACGTGCAGCCGGTTGAAGTCGCCGAACAGGCCGGCGCCCATGACGATGTGGGTCTCGGTCATGGTCATCGCGCTCTCGAAGCGCTCGCCGACGCGGACCTGGTTGAAGCCTCTGGCTGGATAGAGCATGCGCGACTCCGTGTGAGATGGGCAATCATAGCGCCTGGGGCGGTGTTTGCATGCTAAAGTCGCCCTCAGCGCATACGAACACGATCGATTCCGACCCCGTGGCCTTTACCGTAGAAACCTGCACCGCCCAGCACATCGGCGACCGCAAGGAGCAGCAGGACCGCGTCAGCCTGTTTCCGCACCCGACGCGGCGCGGCCTGATGATGGCCGTGCTGGCCGACGGCATGGGCGGCCACACCGGCGGCGCCATGGCGGCCGAGCAGGTGGTGTTCAAGGCCAGGCACCTCTTCGAGGTGTTCGCGCCGGCCGACGAGTCGCCGCAGCAGTTGCTTGGCGCGATCATCGAGGAGGCGCACATCGCCATCAAGCTGACGCGCTTCACCAGCGAGCAGGATCCGCACAGCACGGCCTGCGCGCTGCTCTTCCAGCCCGGCCGCATCGACTGGGCGCATTGCGGGGACTCGCGCATCTACCACTTCCGCAACGACCAGCTGGTCACGCGCAGCTCGGACCACTCCTACGTGAACGAGATGCTGAAGAAGGGCTATCTGACGCCGGAGCAGGCCGAGCACCATCCGCAGAAGAACGTCCTGCTCGGCTGCCTCGGCGCGGAGCGCGAGCCGACCATCGACTACGGCGAGGCGGTGCCGCCGCAGGCGGGCGATATCTACCTGCTCTGCTCCGACGGCCTGTGGGCCTATTTCACGGATGCCGAACTGGGCGGCGTGCTCGCCGCCCATGCGCCGCGCGCCGCGGCGGAGATCCTCATCCAGCGCGCGCGCGACCGCGCCCAGGGGCGCGGCGACAACTGCTCGCTGGCGATCGTCAAGCTGGTGGAGAAGAAGGAAGAGAAGAAGCCGGCGCCCGGCCCCTTGCCGCGTCCGCCGCAGCGCTGATCCGCTCCGGCTCAGCCGAGCCAGCGCCGCCGCCAGAAGATCGCGCCCATCGCCACGGCAATCGTCGCCATCATGCCGAGGGCGACGAGAAAACCCTCGGGCTCCTCCAGCATCGGCATGGTGCGGAAGTTCATGCCGAAGATGCCGGCGATGAGCGCCGCCGGCATGAACAGCGTGGTGATCACGGTGAGGATGCGCACCTCCATGTTGACGCGGTTGGAAATGCTCGACAGGTAGATGTCGAGCATGCCGGCGATGAGGTCGCGGATGCCCTCCAGCGATTCGATGACGTGCACGGCGTGGTCGTAGACGTCGCGCAGGTAGGGCTGCGTCTCCGCCTTGAAGAAGCGCTGGTCGGCGCGCGTCAGGCCGTTGATGACCTCGCGCAGCGGCCAGACGGCGCGGCGCATGACGAGCGTCTCGCGCTTGATCTCGTGGATTTCCCGCAGCAGGGCGGGCGTGGCCTGCTGCAGCAGCCTGTCCTCGAGGCCTTCGGTGCGTTCGGTGAGCTGCTCCAGCACGGAGAAATAGCGGTCGACCACCGTGTCGAGCAGCGAGTAGGCGAGGTAGTCTGCGCCGAGCTTGCGGATCGGGCCCTTGTCGCCGCGCAGCCGTTCGCGCACCGGATCGAAGGTGCCGGTCGGCCGTTCCTGGAAGGTGAGCACGAAGTCGGTGCCGAGCACGATGCTCACCTGGTCCGAGCCGATGCTGCCGCTCGCCGCGTCGTACTCGAAGAAGCGGGCGACGATGTAGAGGTAGTCGCCGTAATCGTCCACCTTCGGCCGCTGGTCGGTATTGAGGATGTCCTCCAGCACGAGGGGATGCAGGTTGAAGCGTCGCCCGATCTCGGCCATCACCTCCGGCTCGTGCAGGCCATGCACGTTGAGCCAGAGCGTGCCCGGGCCGCGCGCGTGCCCGCGCGAGGCGGCGAGCGAGGCGAAACGGGTCTCTTTCAGGACGGAGGCGTCGTATTCGAACAGCGCGATGTCCGGCTGGGTCGTGCGCCGCTCGCCGAGGTGGACGAGGGTACCCGGGGCGAGGCCGACCTTTTGAGAGCGCAGCTTGCGAGGCTTCTTCATGTTTCAACCCTCAACGGATTATTGCAACCAACACAGGGTGAATCGATTTAAGTATTATTGCCGTTTATCGCCAAGAGCAGGATTTCTGATGCGCCTTGGCTCCTTCCAACAAGCATAAAGCAAGGGGTGTGACATGTCTCTGGTCATAGGCGTACCGAAGGAGACGGCCGTGGGCGAAAAGCGGGTCGCGACCGTGCCCGAGGTGGTCGAAAAACTCATCAAGCTCGGGTTCTCCGTCGCCGTGCAGTCCGGCGCCGGCGAGGCCGCCAACTGCGGCGACGACGCCTACCGCGCCGCCGGCGCCGAGGTGGTCAATGACGCCGCCGCGCTGTGGTCGAAGGCCGACATCGTCTTCAAGGTGCGCGCCCCCTCGGCCGAGGAAGTCGGCCTGCTGCGCGAGGGCGGGACGCTGATCTCCTTCATCTGGCCGGCGCAGAACCCGGAGCTGATGCAGCAGCTCGCCGCCCGCAAGGCGACCGTGCTGGCCATCGATTCGCTGCCGCGCACGCTCTCCCGCGCGCAGAAGATGGACGCACTGACCTCCCAGGCCGGCGTCGCCGGCTACCGCGCCGTGATCGAGGCCGCCAACGCCTTCGGCCGCTTCTTCAACGGCCAGATCACCGCCGCCGGCAAGGTGCCGCCGGCCAAGGTCTTCATCGCCGGCGCTGGCGTGGCGGGACTCGCGGCGATCGGCACCGCCGCCGGCCTCGGCGCCATCGTGCGTGCCAACGACACCCGCGCCGAAGTGGCCGACCAGGTCGTCTCGCTCGGCGGCGAATTCGTCAAGGTCGATTACGAGGAGGAAGGCTCCGGCGGCGGCGGCTACGCCAAGGTGATGAGCGAGGGCTTCCAGGCGGCGCAGCGCGCCATGTACGCGCAGCAGGCGAAGGAAGTCGACATCATCATCACCACCGCCCTGATTCCCGGCAAGCCGGCGCCCCGGCTGATCACCGCCGAGATGGTGCAATCGATGCGCCCGGGCAGCGTCATCGTCGACATGGCCGCCGAGCAGGGCGGCAACTGCGAGTTGACCGTGCCGGGCGAGGCGGTGGTCAGGCACGGCGTCACCATCATCGGCTACACCGACCTGGTCGGCCGCCTCTCCAAGCAGTCCTCGACGCTCTACGCCACCAACCTCTTCCGCCTCACCGAGGAGTTGTGCAAGACCAAGGACGGCAACATCGACGTCAATATGGAAGACGAGGCCATCCGCGGCCTCACGGTCATCAAGGACGGCGCGATCACCTGGCCGCCGCCGGCGCCGAAGCAGGCGGCCGCGGCACCTGCCGCCGCCAAGCCAGTGGCCGCCGCACCCGCCGCCAAGGGCCACGGCCACGGTGCGAGCGAACCGATGGCCGGCAGCACGCTGGCGATCATCTCCGTAGTGGCCGCCGGGTTGTTCTGGCTGATCGGCGCCTACGCGCCGGCCTCCTTTCTCGGCCACTTCACGGTGTTCGTGCTGGCCTGCTTCGTCGGCTACATGGTGATCTGGAACGTGACGCCCTCGCTGCACACGCCGCTGATGAGCGTGACCAACGCCATCTCCAGCATCATCGCCATCGGCGCGCTGGTGCAGATCGCGCCGCCCATCGAGGCGGGCGCCGCCGGCAGGCCGGACGAGCTGATCCGCTGGATGGCGGTGGTGGGCATCGGGCTCACCTGCATCAACATGTTCGGCGGCTTCGCCGTGACCCGCCGCATGCTGGCGATGTTCCGCAAGTAAGGAGCGACGAGAAATGACTTCGAGCCTCACCACCGTCGCTTACCTCGGCGCGACCATCCTCTTCATCCTCAGCCTGGGCGGCCTCTCCAATCCGGAGACTTCGCGGCGCGGCAATCTCTACGGCATTGTCGGCATGACCATCGCCGTGCTCGCCACCGTGCTCGGACCGCGCGTTACCGCCGCCGGCATTCCCTGGATCGTCGCCGCCATGGTGGCGGGCGGGGCCATCGGCCTCTACGCCGCGCGCGCCGTGCAGATGACGCAGATGCCCGAACTGGTGGCCATCATGCACAGCCTGGTCGGCCTTGCCGCCTGCCTGGTCGGCTTCGCCAGCTACGTCGACACCTCGATCGCCTTCACCGGCGCCGAGAAGACCATCCACGAAATCGAGATCTACGTCGGCATCCTCATCGGCGCGGTGACCTTCTCAGGCTCGGTGATCGCCTTCGGCAAGCTCTCCGGCAAGATCGGCGGCAAGCCGATGCTGCTGCCGGGCCGCCACTGGCTCAACCTCATCGGCCTGCTGGTGGTGATCTGGTACGGCCGCCAGTTCGTCATGGCGCCGTCCATCGAGGCCGGCATGCCGCCGCTGATCGTCATGACGGTGATCGCGCTCCTCTTCGGCATCCACATGGTGATGGCCATCGGCGGTGCCGACATGCCGGTGGTGGTGTCGATGCTGAACAGCTACTCCGGCTGGGCGGCGGCGGCCACCGGCTTCATGCTCTCGAATGATCTTCTGATCGTGGTTGGCGCGCTGGTGGGCTCCTCCGGCGCCATCCTTTCCTACATCATGTGCCGCGCCATGAACCGCAACTTCATCAGCGTCATCGCCGGCGGCTTCGGTACGGGCGGCGGCGCGCCGGCGGCGGCGAGTGGTGCGCAGCCGGCGGGAGAAGTCAGTCCGGTCAGCGCGGCGGAGACGGCGGAACTGCTGCGCGAATCGAAAAATGTCATCATCGTGCCGGGCTACGGCATGGCGGTGGCGCAGGCCCAGCACACGGTGTTCGAGATCACGAAACACCTGCGCGAGAAGGGTGTCAACGTGCGCTTCGGCATTCACCCGGTGGCCGGCCGCATGCCCGGGCACATGAACGTGCTGCTGGCGGAAGCCAAGGTGCCCTACGACATCGTGCTCGAGATGGACGAGATCAACGAGGACTTCCCCGACACCGACGTCGCCATGGTGATCGGCGCCAACGACATCGTGAACCCGGCGGCGCAGGACGATCCGACGAGCCCCATCGCCGGCATGCCGGTGCTGGAAGTGTGGAAGGCGAAGACTTCCATCGTCATGAAGCGCTCGATGGCCTCGGGCTACGCCGGCGTGGACAACCCGCTCTTCTACAAGGACAACAACCGCATGCTCTTCGGCGACGCCAAGAAGATGCTCGACGAGGTGCTGGTGGCGCTGAAGGCGTGATCGGTTTTCCCCCTCTCCCCATTGGGGAGAGGGCAGGGGAGAGGGGCAAAGAGGCCGGGACACCCCGGCCTTGTTGTTTCAGGCCTGAAGGAACAGAACGGGCTGATGGACACCCTCGGCCGCATGCGCCTCCTCGGCTTCAGGAAATGGTACGAGCGCCAGCTCGTCGAGGGCCACCTTTACCTGACGAGCTGCTTCCTCGGCATCATCGCCATCGCCTCCTCGCTCGAACTGTACGGCGCGCGCGAAGGGCCGCTCGGCCTGGTCGTCGCGCTCGGCGTCGGCCTCGGCGGCGTCTGGGCGACGCTGTTCTGCTGGGAGCGCTACAAGCGCATCATGCTGGTGGCCGAGCACATCGGCGCCCATGCCCATTGCCCCGAATGCAATGCCTACGCGAGGTTCAGCGTGGTCGACGCCGGCAAGGCCCTGCATCAGGAACCGGCCAACATCGAGGACCCGAAGGAGGTCTGGCTCAAGGCGCGCTGCCGCAAGTGCGGCTGCGAGTGGACCATATAGGAAAAGTCAGCCGCGGCGGGACGGCGCTCTTAGCGCCGCGCCAGAGCGCGCAGGACGACGATCGAAAAGGCGATCAGGAGCGCCCACTTCGCCGCGGCGCTGAGGGCGGACAAGGCGTAGAGTGGAGCCAGGTCAAAGCGGGGCGCTGCGGTCAACCACAGGTGCAAGGCGTTTTCCGCGGCATCGAAAATCGCCGCCGCGGGCAGCAGCCACGCCGCAGCCGCGCGCGCGGCCGGCGTGCTGTGGGCGAACAGTGGTGAGCGGCGTGCGAACAGCCAGCCGAAGGCGGCATACAGCATGAGCAGCAGGAAGTCCCAGGGCAGGTGCGCGCGATAGCGGGCCAGGTCTTGCGGCGACCAGAAGTGCATCACTGCGCCGAAGGCTCGCGGCGTAAGGGCGAACTGCAGTTGCAGGACGCCCGGCTCGAGCGGCGCCAGGTAAAGCACTATGGCGCCGAACAGCGCTAGTGCCGAAGCGCCGAGGCCCCAGGCAGCCCGCATTGCGACGGATCTCAGCGCGAGGCCAAGACGATTTGCTCCTGCACGCCCAGCCCGTCGATGCCCAGTCGCAGTCTGTCTCCCGCCTTGAGGTAGCGCGGCGGCTTCATGCCGAGGCCGACGCCGGGCGGGGTGCCGGTGACGATGACGTCGCCGGGCAGCAGCGTCATGAAGCGGCTGATGTAGGCGACCAGCTCGGCGCAGCCGAACACCATGTTGGCGGTGGTGCCGTCCTGCACGCGCCGGCCGTTGAGCTCCAGCCAGAGGTGCAGGTCCTGCGGGTCGGGGATTTCGTCGCTGGTGACCAGCCACGGTCCCAGCGGGCCGAAGGTGTCGCAGCCCTTGCCCTTGTCCCACTGCGTGCCGCGCTCGAGCTGGTACTCGCGCTCGGAGACGTCGTTGGCGACGCAGTAGCCGGCGACGTGATCGAGCGCGCGCTCGACGGGCACGTGGCGCGCCAGCGAGCCGATGACGATGGCGAGTTCGACTTCCCAGTCGGTCTTCGTCGAGCCGGGCGGCAGCAGCAGCGGGTCGCTCGGGCCGCCGATGCAGGTGGTGGCCTTCATGAAGAGGATCGGCTCGGCCGGGATCGGCATGCCGGCTTCCTTCGCGTGGTCGCGGTAGTTGAGGCCGACGCCGACGATCTTCGAGATGCCGGTGAAGGGCACGCCGAGGCGCGGGCTGCCCTTGACGGGCGGCAGCGATTCGGGCGCCAGGCTGCGCAGGCTGTTGAGGCCCTGCGGCGAGAGCGTCGCCTGGTCGATGGCGGCGATGGCGACCGAGAGGTCGCGCAGCTTGCCCTCGTCGTCGATGAGGCCGGGTTTCTCCTGGCCGTTCCTTCCGTAGCGCACCAGTATCATTGTTTTCTCCCCCGTGTGGTTACCAGTATGTTTCCACGCTGATCTGCCCCGGCTCCTTGCGCCTGTGCTTGCGCAGGCCGCGCGCGGCGAGCGCGGCGGTGGCGTCCTCGACCATGGCCGGGTTGCCGCAGAGCATGACGTGGGCGAGCGCGGCATCGAGCTGCAGGTGCGCGCGCGCCTCGAGCCGGCCGTCGGCGACGGCCTGCGGGATGCGGCCGGCGAGCGCGTAGTCGGTCTCCTCGCGGCTGATCACCGGGACGTAGGCGAAGCGCTTCGGCTCGGCTTCGAGCACACGGGCGATGGCGCGACGGTAGCTGAGCTCCGCCGCCGTGCGCGCGGCATGCACCAGCACGACGCGCTGGAAGCGCTGCCAGGGCTCGGCGGTCTTCAGGATGGAGAGAAAGGGCCCGATGCCGGTGCCGGTCGCCAGCAGCCAGAGGTGGATCGCCGGCGGCACTTCGTCGAGGACGAGGAAGCCGTTCGGTTTCGGCGCCACCAGCACGGCGTCGCCGGCCTTGAGCTGGGACAGGCGCGGCGAGAGCGGGCCCTCGGGCACGGTGGAAAAATAGAACTCGAGCACGGGCTCGCCCGGCGCGCTGACGATGGAGTAGGGCCGGCCGACGATTTCGCCGTTGATCTCGAGGCCGAGCTTGGTGAACTGGCCGGCGCGGAAGGGCTCGATGGTCGCTGCCACGCGCAGCGAATGCAGGCGGTCGCTCCAGTCGATGCGCTCGACGACGCTGCCCTCGATCCACTGCGCCATGCAGCTGTCTCCATTTGTCCCCTCGCCCCGCTTGCGGGGAGAGGGCTAGGGAGAGGGGCGAGCGGCGGCCACCCTCTCCCCAACCCTCTCCCCGCCAGCGGGAGAGGGAGTGACCTGTTACTTCTCCGGCTCCGTCTTCGGCAGCCCGCCCAGCAACGCCGGCACCGGGCGCTTCGAACGATGGTGCGAACGCTTCGGCTCCGGCGGCGCCGCGTCCTGGGCGCTGACTCTCGATTCGTAGGGCTTGCTCGGGTCGAAGTCGAGCTTGGGCAGCTTCGGCTTGGCCGGCTCGATGCGGCGCGGCTCGCGCCGCTCCTCGTCGCGACGGGGGCGCTTCTCGCGCGGCTCGCGCGATTCGCGGCGGGAGGATTCTCTCGACTCTTTCTCGCGGCGCGGCTCATCTTTCCTGCCGCCGCGTCCGCGGCGGCCCTTGCCGATCTCGCCGTAGAACTCCGGTTCTGGCTCGAAGCCCTCGATCACCACCTGCTCGATCTGGCGCTTGATGAGCTTCTCGATCTCGGCCAGCTTGCCGCGCTCCTCGGCGCAGACGAGCGAGGTGGCGTCGCCCTCCTTGCCGGCGCGCCCCGTTCGGCCGATGCGGTGCACGTAGTCTTCCGGCACGTGCGGCAGCTCGTAGTTGATGACGTGCGGCAGGTCGTCGATGTCGAGCCCGCGCGCGGCGACGTCGGTGGCCACCAGCACGCGCACCGTGCCGTTCTTGAAGGCCTCCAGCGCCTCGGTGCGCTGCTGCTGGCTCTTGTCGCCGTGGATGGCGGTGGCGTCGATGCCCTGGCGCTCGAGGTAGTGGGCGAGGCGGCTGGCGCCGAACTTGGTGCCGACGAAGACCAGCACCTGGCTGACGTTGCTGGTCTTCAGCAGGTGGGCGAGGAGCTGGCGCTTGTCGTCGGCCGCCACCGGGTGGATGCGATGTGTCACCGTTTCGGTGAGCGCGTTCCTGCGCGCCACCTCGATCAGCACCGGCGCGCGCAGCATGGAGTCGGCGAGCTTCTTGATCTCCTCGGAGAAGGTGGCGGAGAAGAGCAGGCTCTGGCGCTCCTTCGGCAGCAGGGCGAGGATGCGCTTGATGTCGGGGATGAAGCCCATGTCGAGCATGCGGTCGGCCTCGTCGAGCACCAGCACCTCGACGAAGTTGAAGCCGACGGTCTTCTGCTCGACGTGGTCGAGCAGCCGCCCCGGCGTGGCGACGACGATCTCGACGCCCTTGCGCAGGGCTTCGATCTGCGGCTTGATGTCCACACCGCCATAGACGACGAGGTCGCGCAGCGGAACGTGCTTGCCGTAGGTCTGCACGCTCTCATGCACCTGCATGGCCAGCTCGCGCGTCGGCGTGAGGATCAGCGCGCGCACCGGGTGGCGCGCCGGCGAGGGGCTGTTGCTGGCGTGGCGCGCCAGGCGCTGCAGCAGCGGCAGGACGAAGCCGGCGGTCTTGCCGGTGCCGGTCTGGGCGCCGCCCATGACGTCCTTGCCTTCGAGCACGACGGGGATGGCCTGGGCCTGGATGGGGGTGGGCTCGCTGTAGCCGGCGTCACGCACCGCCTTGAGCAGTTCGGGCATGAGCCCGAGTTCATCGAATGTCATCGTGCCTCCGCCGGGCCGCCCCAAGGAGGCAGCCAGTCAACAACCGGAAGCCGCGTTAGCGGCTGAACTTTTGTCACCCCCTTCCTCGGGAAGGGGGCTGGGGGGTAGGTCATATCAATGCTCCTGGATCGGCCTGCGCCTTTCGGCGTACCGGTTCAGGACACGAGAATTGCTTTGGGATCTGGGTCGGAATCGACCGGACGGGTTTGCGAGCGCTAACCGGCGGAACGGCAAACCGGGCCCATTATACCCTGTTGGGGTGGATGCCCAGCATGCGCAGTGCAGCATCGTGCAGCGGCTGGCCGGGCGCGGCGAGGGCGTCGACCACCGTCAGGTGGTTCTTGCCGTCCACCCGCAGGTGGGCGCCGGCGCAGTGCGGCCAGGCCTCGCGAATGAGCCGGGTCTGGCGGTGGAACTCGGTGCTTTCCTCGCCGCCCACCGCGGTGTGCAGGAGCGCGCCGTGCGGCGGCCGGATGCGCACCGGGCTGGCGCGGCGCGCGGCGTCGCGGCCGAGGCGCAGATCCTGTTTCAGGAAGGGCGTGCGCGAGATCGGCTCGAGGTCGAACAGGCCGGAAACGGCCAGCCCGCCGCGCAGCATCCGCGGCGGCAGGTCGGCCGCCCAGGCCGGCCAGTCGGCGGCGAGCATCATCGCCGCCAGGTGGCCGCCGGCGGAGTGGCCGGCCACATACATGCGCTCCGGGTCGATGCCGAGGCTGCGCGCATTGCGCCGGCACCAGGCGCAGGCGTGCAGCGACTGGCGCACGATGTCCTCGATGCGTGCCTTGGGTGCCAGCGAATAGTTGATCAGCGCCACCGCCGCGCCGGCCTCGACGAAGGGCGGCGCGAGGAAGGAGAAGTCGCGCTTGTCGAGCGAGCGCCACCAGCCGCCGTGGATGAAGACGAGGAGCGGGGCGTTCGGGCTGCACGCCGGAAAAAAGTCGAGCGTCTCGTCCGGCGTGCCCCCGTAGTAGTAGTCCGGTTCGCAGCCGCCCTGCAGTCGCGCCTGCGCCGAGTCCTCGGTCCAGCGCGCGAAGATCTGCGGATGCTCCGGAATCGCGGCGCGGGCGTTGTACTGGCGGTCGAGTTCGGCCGGGGAAAGCCTCATGCGGCAGCCCTCCGCCCCTCGGCCTGGCAGGCCGGCAGCATCGCCGTGACCTCGATCTCGACCTTGGCGCCGAATTCGACGAAGCCGGCGACCTGCAGGGCGGTCATGGCGGGGAAGTGGCGGCCGATGAGTTCGCGGTAAATCCCGCCGATCTCGCCCAGGCGCGCGTTGTACTCCTCCTTGTCGGCGAGGTACCAGTTCATGCGCACGATGTGCTCCGGCCCGGCGCCGGCCTCCTTGAGGATGGCGACGATGTTGGTGAGCGACTGGCGGATCTGGCCGACCAGGTCGTCGGTCTCGAAGACCTCCTGACCGGTCCAGCCGACCTGGCCGGCGACGAAGATCATGCGGCCGCTGGCGGCAACGGCGTTGGAGTAGCCCTTGGGCCGTTTCCAGTCGGGCGGGTTGAACATCTGCATTACGCGTTCCTCCTGTTGTGGTTGTTGATGTCGAATTGCCCCTGCCGGAAGGCCAGCATGAGGGCGCGCAGGTCGTCGGGCACCGGCTGCGCGCGCTGCCGGTCGAGGTCCATGGAGACCAGCACGAATCTCGCGCGCAGGCGCTCCTCCCGTCCGTGCCGGCAGTCGACGGCGATCTCCATCGAGCTGCGTCCCAGCCGCTCGAGCTTCAGGCCGAGGGTGATGATCTCGCCGATCTTCGAGGGCGCGACGAAGTCGCACTCGAGCTTGACGATGGGGAAGCCGAGGCGGTGCTCGGTGATGTAGCGGGCGTAATTCACGCCGAGGCCCTGGTTGAACCAGTCCTCGACGAGGCCGTTGAACATGATGAAGTACTGCGGGTAGAAGACGATGCCCGCCGGGTCGCAGTGCGAGAAGCGCACCAGCATGTCGCTGTGGAAGGCGTCGCCGAGGATGCGGCACTGTTCCGTCACGGCGCCTGCCTCAGGCGGAAGCGCTGCAGCTTGCCGGTCTCGGTGCGCGGCAGGGTGTCGACGAACTCGACGGCGCGCGGGTACTTGTAGGGGGCGATGGACTGCTTGACGAACTCCTGCAGTTCCTTCGCCAGCACCGCGCCGGGCGTGTGGCCGGGGCGCAGCACGACGACTGCCTTGACGATCTGGCCGCGCTCCGCGTCGGGCATGCCGACCACGCCGCACTCGGCCACGGCCGGGTGGGCGAGCAGGGCGCCTTCGACTTCCGGCCCGGCGATGTTGTAGCCGGCCGAGATGATCATGTCGTCGGTGCGCGCCTGGTAATAGAAGTAGCCGTCGGCGTCCATCGAGAAGGCGTCGCCGGTGAGGTTCCAGCCGTGCTGGACGTACTGGCTTTGGCGCGGGTCGGCCAGGTAGCGGCAGCCGGTCGGCCCGATCACCGCCAGCCGCCCGACTTCGCCCGGCGGCAGCGGGTTGCCCTCGTCGTCGACGATGAGGGCATGGTAGCCCGGCACCACCTGGCCGATGGCGCCGCGGCGGACTTTCTCCGGCGGCGAGGAGATGAAGATGTGGATCATCTCGGTGGCGCCGATGCCGTCGATGATCTCGATGCCTGTCGCCTGCTTCCACAGCTGGCGCGTGGCGTCGGGCAGGGCCTCGCCGGCGGATACGCATTTCTTCAGGCGGCCGACGCCGTCCTTTGCGGCAAGCGGCGCCATCAGGCGCCAGAAGGTCGGCGCGGTGAAGCAGATGGTGGCCTTGAAGTCGCGGATCGCCTGCATCAGCGTGTCCGGCATCAGCTTCTCGACCAGCACGGTGGAGGCGCCGAAGCGCAGCGGGAAGCAGAGCATGCCGCCGAGGCCGAAGGTGAAGGCGAGTGGCGGCGTGCCGCAGAAGATGTCGTCGGGGCCGGGTTTCAGCACCGAGCGAGGGAAGGCGTCGCACATCGCCAGCACGTCGCGGTGGAAGTGCATGGTGCCCTTGGGCTGGCCGGTGGTGCCGGAGGTGAAGGCGATCAGCGCCACGTCGTCGGCCGCCGTGTCGACGTTGGCGAAGCTGTCGGGCTTGCCCTCGAGCAGGGCTTCGAGCGAGCCGGCGCCGCCGTCATTGAACGGCACGATTCGCGCAAGCTCCGGGCAGTCCCGCCGCGCCAGGTCGAGTTCCTCGAGCAACCGTGCGTCGCACAGGGCGAGGCTGCAGCGCGCCTTGACGGCGATCTGCGTCAGCTCCTTGGCGCGCAGCAGCGGCATGGTCGCCACGACGATGCCGCCGGCCTTGACGATGCCGAGCCAGCAGGCGGCCATCATCGGGTTGTTCGGCCCGCGCAGCAGCACGCGGTTGCCCGGCACCAGGCCGAGATCCTCGGTGAGCGCCCGTGCGATGCGGTTGGCGCGCGCCAGCAACTGGCGGTAGGTGCAGGCGACGGGCCTGCCATCCACCGGCGCCCAGAGCGCCGGCCGTTCGCCGTGGCCGGCGGCGACCATGCGGTCGAGCAACTCGGCGGCGCAGTTCGCGCGCTCCGGATACTGCAGTTCGGGCCGCGCGAAGACCAGCTCGGGCCATTGCGCGCGCGGCGGGAGATTGTCGCGTGCGAAGGTGTCAACGTGCGCCGTGCTTGCCATGCCTACGCCTCCTTTCCTCCGGCCCGCTTCAGCTCCTCGCGGGCGATGATGAGCTTCTGCACCTCGCTGGCGCCCTCGTAGATGCGCAGGGCACGGATCTCGCGATAGAGGCTTTCGGCGATCTCGCCGCGCCGCACGCCGCGCCCGCCGAACATCTGCACCGCCGCATCGATCACCTGCTGCGCCTGCTCGGTGGCGAACAGCTTGGCCATCGCCGCCTCGCGCGTCACCGGCTCGCCGCGGTCGCGGCGCCAGGCGGCGCGATAGACGAGCAGCGCCGCGGCGTCGAGCGCCAGCGCCATCTCGGCCAGCCTGGCCTGGGTCATCTGGAAATCCGCCAGATGCTGGCCGAACATCGTGCGTTGCCGGGCGTGGGCGAGCGCCTCGTCGTAGGCGCGCCGGGCGAAGCCGAGCGCGGCAGCCGCCACCGAGGTGCGGAAGACGTCGAGCGTCTGCATGGCGATGCGGAAACCCTCGCCTTCCGCGCCGATGCGCGCGGCGGCAGGCACGCGGCAGCCGGAAAAGCGCAGCCGCGCCAGCGGATGCGGCGCCACCACCTCGATGCGCTCGGCGATCTCGAGGCCCGGCGTGTCGGCCGGCACGAGGAAGGCGCTGAGGCCGCGCGTCGGGTGCGCATCGCTGCGGGCGAAGACGACGTAGAAGTCGGCGATGCCGCCGTTGGAGATCCAGGTCTTCTCGCCGTCGAGGACGTAGCCGTCGCCGTCTCGGCGCGCGGCGGTGGCGATGGCGGCGACGTCGGAGCCGGCCTGCGGCTCGGACAGGGCGAAGGCGGCGATGGCGGAGCCGTCGGCGACGCGCGGCAGCCAGGCCGCCTGCTGACTGGCGGAACCGAAGAGGGAGATCGCGCCGCTGCCGAGGCCCTGCATGGCGAAGGCGAAGTCGGCCAGCCCGTCGTGATACGCCAGCGTCTCGCGCATCAGGCAGATGCGCCGTGCCGAGAAGACTGACTTTTCGCCGGGCACGCAGTGGCGCAGCCAGCCGGCGGCGCCGAGCCGCTTGACGAGCGCCTTGCAGCTGGCGTCGGCGTCGGCGTGGTCGATGTGGCCGAGTTCGGCGCGGCACCAGGCCTCGGCCGCCGCGGCCAGCGCGCGGTGCTCGTCGTCGAGGAAGGGCCAGTCGAGGGCTTCGCGTGCCATCAGTCGCCTCTGAAAACCGGTTTTCTTTTCGCGGCGAAGGCCTCGAAGGCGCGGCGGAAGTCCTGCGTCTGCATGCAGATCGCCTGGGCCTGCGCTTCCGCCTCGATGGCCTCGTCGACGCCCATCGCCCATTCCTGGTGCAGCATGGTCTTGGTCATGCCGTGGGCGAAGGTCGGCCCGTCGGCAAGCTCCTGCGCCAGCGCCTGCGCCTCGGCCAGCACGGCCTCCGGTTCGCACAGGCGGTTGAAGAAGCCCCAGGCGAGCGCCTCATCGCCGCTCATGCTGCGGCCGGTGTACAAGAGGTCGGAGGCACGGCCCTGGCCGACGATGCGGGGCAGGATGGTGCAGGCGCCCATGTCGCAGCCGGCCAGGCCGACGCGGGTGAACAGGAAGGCGGTCTTGCTGCGCGCCGTGCCGAGGCGCAGGTCGGAGACCATGGCGACGATGGCGCCGGCGCCGGCGCAGACGCCGTCGACCGCGGCGACGATCGGCTGCGGGCAGGCGCGCATGGCCTTGACCAGGTCGCCGGTCATGCGCGTGAAGGCAAGCAGACCCGCCATGTCCATTTTCGTCAGCGGGCCGATGATCTCGTGCACGTCCCCGCCGGAGCAGAAGTTGCCGCCGTCGCCGGTGACAACCACTGTCTTGATGTCGGTGTCGAGGCGCAGCGCACGGAACAGGTCGCGCAGCTCGGCGTAGGACTCGAAGGTGAGCGGGTTCTTCCGCTCGGGCCGGTTGAGCGTGATCGTGGCGACCTTGCCCTCGGCCTGCCAGAGGAAGTGCCGCGCCTGGTATTCCCTCAGGCCAGCCATCTCAGTTTCCCGTGCCGAGGCTGCCGACAAACTGCTTGAGCCGGGCGAGGAGATCGTAGAGCTGCTTCTTCTCCTTCTCGCCCAGGCCTTCGAAAAGGCGGATGACCCAGTCCTCGTGCTCGTCCGCCCACTCGCGGAAGACGCGGCGTCCCTCCTTGGTCAGCTTGACGATGTAGGCGCGGCGGTCCTTCGGGTTGTCCTCGCGCACCACCAGGCCCTCGGCGACGAGCTGGTCGGTGATGCCGGTGACGTTGCCGCCGGTGACCATCATGCGCCTCGAGAGCTCGCCCATCTTGAGACCCTCGGGATGGCGCTCGAGCTGCGCCATCAGGTCGAAGCGCGGCAGCGTCGTCTGGAAGCGCAGGCGCAGTTGGCTGCGGATGTGCGCCTCGACCAGGTTGGTGCAGGAGAGCATGCGCAGCCAGAGGCGCAGCGATTCGTGGTGGTCGTCGGTGACCCGGGTCTCGTGGTCTGACCGTTGCGGCGCGGTCTTGCTCGGCTTGCTCATTTCATCTCTCCCCGCTTGCGCGGCATCAGGTTAAAAAGTGGGCGTCTCATGCGCGTATCGCCAGCTGCGCGGCGCGCGCCAGGTTGCGCTCGAGCTGCGCCTTGCCGGTGAGATACTGCTTCGGCCAGGCGAGGTCGCCGTAGCCGAGTTGCGCCGCCGCGTGCAGGGTCCAGGCCGGGTCGGCAAGATGCGGCCGGGCGATGGCGCAGAGGTCGGCGCGCCCGGCGGCGATGATGGAGTTGACGTGGTCGGCCTCGAAGATGTTGCCCACGGCGATGGTGGCGATGCCGGCCTCGTTCCTTATTTGGTCGGAGAAGGGCGTCTGGTACATGCGGCCGTAGACCGGCTGCGCCTCGCGCGTCGTCTGGCCCGAGGAGACGTCGATCAGGTCGGCGCCGGCCGCCTTGAAGGCGCGCGCCATGGCCACGGCGTCCTCCGCCGTGTTGCCGCCCGGCGCCCAGTCGTGGGCGGAGATGCGCACCGTCATCGGCTTGTCTTCGGGCCAGACGGCGCGCAGCGCGCGGAATACTTCGAGCGGATAGCGCAGGCGGTTTTCCAGCGAGCCGCCGTAGTCGTCCGTGCGCCGGTTGGTGAGCGGGCAGAGGAAGCTCGACAGCAGATAGCCGTGGGCGCAATGCAGTTCGAGCAGATCGAAGCCCGCCGCGATGCCGCGCCGCGCCGCGGCGACGAATTGCTCGCGCACGGCGTCCATGTCGGCGCGCGTCATGGCGCGCGGCACCTGGTTCTGCGGGCCGTAGGGAATCGCGGAGGCGGCCAGCAGCGGCCAGTTGCCGGCGGCCAGCGGCTCGTCGATCTCCTCCCAGCCCACCTGGGTCGAGCCCTTCGGTCCGGCGTGGCCGAGCTGCAGGCCGATCTTCGCGTCCGTGCGCTCGTGCACGAAGTCCGCGATGCGACCCCAGCCGCGCGTCTGCTCGTCGTTCCACAGGCCGGCGCAGCCCGGCGTGATGCGCGCCTCGGGTGCGACGCAGGTCATCTCGGTCATCACCAGTCCCGCCCCGCCCAGCGCGCGGCCGCCGAGGTGCACCAGCAGGAAGTCGTCCGGCTGCCCGTCGCGGCAGGAATACATCGCCATCGGCGAGACGACGACGCGGTTCCTGAGCGTGAGGCCGCGCAGCGTGAAGGGGGTGAACATCGGCGGCAGCGGCTGCGCCGGCAGGCCGGCCTTCCGCGCGAACCAGGCCTCGACGCTGTCGACGTAGGCCTTGTCGCGCAGGCGCAGGTTCTCGTGGCCGATGCGCTGGCTGCCGGTGAGCAGCGTGTAGGCGAACTGCTCCGGCTCGAGGTGGGCGTAGCGCGCCACGTTCTCGAACCACTCCATGCGGTTGCGCGCCGAGCTCTGCAGCTTGAGCGCCTCGATCTCGCGCTCCTCCTGGTAGAGGGCCAGCGCGCGCCCGACGTCGCCGGGATGGGCATTGAGCGTCTTCGACAGGGCGATGGCGTCCTCCATCGCCAGCTTGGTGCCGGAGCCGATGGAGAAGTGCGCCGTATGGGCGGCGTCGCCGATCAGCACGATGTTCCCGTGGTGCCACTTCCGGCTGAGGACGCGGTTGAAGTTGAGCCAGGCCGAGCCGCGCAGGTGGCGGGCGTTGCTCATCAGCCTGTTGCCCTTCAGGTGCTTCTCGAAGAGCTTCTCGCAGAAGGCGATCGAGCCGGCCTGGTCGAGCTTGTCGAGCCCGGCGGCCAGCCAGGTCTCCTCGCGGCACTCGACGATAAAGGTGCTGGTGTCGCGGTCGAACTGGTAGGCGTGCACCTGGAACCAGCCCCACTCGGAGGGCTCGGTGATGAAGGTGAAGGCATTCAGCTTCAAATGGGTGCCGAGCCAGATGTAGCGGCACTTGCGTACGTCGATGTCGGGCTGGAAATGCTGGAGGTACTTGTTGCGCACCTTGCTGTGCACGCCGTCGGAGGCGACGATCAGGTCGGCGCCGGCCAGGCGGGGATCGGTGTCGTCCTCGACCTCCGTCTCGTACGCCAGCTTGACGCCGAGGCCGGCGGCGCGCGCCTGCAGGATGTTGAGCAGCTTCTGGCGGCCGATGCCGCAGTAGCCGTGGCCGCCGGAGGTGATCCTGCGGCCCTTGAAGAAGACGTCGCAGTCGTCCCAGTGGTGGAAGGCGCGCGTGATCTCCGCGTAGCTTTCCGGGTCGGCCACCTGGAAATTGCCCAGCGTGGCGTCGGAAAAGACGACGCCCCAGCCGAAGGTGTCGTCCGGGCGGTTGCGCTCATAGACCGTGATGTCGTGGGCCGGATGGGCCTTTTTCATGAGGATGGCGAGGTAGAGCCCCGCCGGTCCGCCGCCGATGCACGCGATACGCATTTCTCCAAGCCTTTCTTCCCGCGCCGGGATGTCGTTTGTCCACCACAATATTTTAACCTTAAATATTTGTGGTAGGCAAGGCAAGATTCCGGCACGAGTCCGAACAGGAAATATCCTGCAGCACTAATATTTAGACATGAATATTATCCGGCTGAGCGCCAGCGGCCTTGAGGCAAGTCAATCGTCTGTTTCCGTTAAGGCCGGATTAAGCCGGGGCGCCCAGAGTCCGGTTCCATGTTCAACCCGCCAAGGAACCGACCATGAAAGCTTCCGCCCTCCTGCTGGCCCTGCTGGCGGCCGCCACGGCCGCCGCGGCCGCCACCCCGCGCGAACTGGCCGATGCCTACGCCGCCGAGGCGGCGCGGCAGTCGCCCGGCTTCAAGCCCTCGCCGCAACGCGGCGCCGGGTTCTATGCGACCCGCTTCGCCGTGTCGGACAAGATGCCGGCCTGCACGTCCTGCCATACCGACTCGCCGGCGCAGCCGGGCCAGCATGCCGTCACCGGCAAGGCCATCAAGCCGCTGGCGCCGCGCGCGGAGGCCGCGCGCTTCACCGACCCGGCCAAGGTGGAGAAGTGGTTCCGCCGCAACTGCACCGAGGTGCTCGGGCGCGAATGCAGCGCCGCCGAGAAGGCCGACTTCATCCGCTTCGTGACGGAGGGGCTGTGAGAACCGCGTTGGCCATCCTGCTTGCCGGCACGGTGCTGGCGCTGCCGGCGGCGGCGCGGGCCGACCGCCTGCCGCTACCGGCCGATGCACCGGCTTCCTTCCAGGCCGAATGCGGCGGCTGCCACCTGCCTTATCCGCCGGCGCTGCTGACGGCGCCGGACTGGCAGCGAGTCATGGCGACGCTCGACCGGCACTATGGCGATAATGCCGGCCTCGAAGAGAAGACGCGGCGCGAGATCGAAGCCTTCCTCGTGCGCCATGCGGCGACGCGCGGTCGCATGAGCGGGGCGGGCGATCCGCCGCGGCTGACGCGAACCGAATGGTTCCAGCGCGAGCACCGCAAGGTGCCCGCCACAGCCTGGCGCGATGCACAGGTTAAGAGTGCGGCCAACTGCGCCGCCTGCCACACGCGCGCCGAGCAGGGCAGCTATCGCGGGCGCGAGATCGTTCTGCCGAGGTCGAGATGAGGAAGATCTTGGTCTGGGATTTGCCGGTGCGCCTTGGCCACTGGCTGATGGTGGGCGGCTTCCTGCTCGCCTGGGCGACGGGCGAGAGCGAACGCTGGCGCCTGCTGCACGTGCTGGCCGGCGGCACCGTGACGGCGGCGGCCGCCTACCGGCTGCTCTGGGGCATCGTCGGCAGCCGCACGGCCCGCTTCGCCGACTTCGTGCGCGGGCCGCGCGAGGCCGCGGCCTACCTGAAGGGCCTGTTCACCTTCGCGCCACGGCATTACGTTGGCCACAACCCGGCCGGCGGCTGGGCCATCGTGCTGCTGCTGGCGCTGGCGCTGGCGAGCGGGGCGAGCGGCTGGCTCGCCTACCAGGAGATCGGCGGCGAATGGCTGGAGGAATTCCACGAATTCCTCACCGGCGCGATGCTCGCCGTGGTGGGCGTGCACGTGCTTGGCGTGCTCGTCGGCAGCCTGGTGCATGGCGAGAATCTCGTGCGCGCCATGGTGACCGGGCGCAAGCTGGGCCGGCCGGAGGAGGCGATCCGCGGCCAGCGCCTCGTCGCGGCGCTCATGCTGCTGGCGTGGACCGCAGCAGCGGCCTGGTGGCTGGCGCGATAAAAGTCAGTCTCCGCGGGACGGCGTAAGATTCGGCCATGCGCATTCTCCTCGTCGAAGACGACCGGCTGCTCGGCGACGGCATCCGTGCCGGCCTGCAGCAGGCCGGCTTCGCCGTCGACTGGGCACAGGACGGACGCGCCGCCGAGCTGGCGCTCGCCGGCGAGGCCTACGACGCCGTCGTGCTCGATCTCGGCCTGCCGCGCCTGTCGGGCATGGAGGTGCTGGCGCGGGCACGCGCCGCGCGCAACGCCGTGCCGGTGCTGATCCTCACGGCGCGCGACACCGTGCCCGACCGCATCGCCGGGCTGGACGCCGGCGCCGACGATTATCTCGTCAAGCCCTTCGACCTCGGCGAGCTGCAGGCGCGGCTGCGCGCGCTGATTCGCCGCGGCCAGCGGCAGGCGGAGCCGCTGCTGCGGCACGGGGCACTGCAACTCGACCCGGCGGCGCGCAGATTGAGCTGGGAAGGCCGGCCCGTGGAGCTGTCGGCGCGCGAGTTCGCCGTGCTGCACGCGCTGCTGGCGAATGCCGGGCGCGTGCTGTCGAAGGCGCAGCTTGAGGAGAAGCTCTACGGCTGGGGCGAGGAGATCGAGAGCAACGCCATCGAGGTCTTCGTGCACCACCTGCGCCGCAAGCTGGCGCCGGAACTGATTCGCACCGTGCGCGGCGTCGGCTACATGATTCGGAAGGAGACGGCATGAGCCCTTCCCTGCGCCGCCGCCTGCTGTTCCTGCTCTCCGGCACGGTGCTGGCCGCCTGGCTGGCGACGGCGCTATTCACCTACTTCGACGCGCGCGAGGAGATCGGCGAGATGCTCGACGCCCATCTCGCCCAGTCGGCGGGCCTCATCGCCGCCCAGTTCGAGCACGGGCTGGAGGACGACCATGAAACCGCGCTGCCGCGCCAGTACCGGCACGAGCGCAAGATCGCCTTCCAGGTGTGGGACAAAAAGGGCCGGCTGCGCCTGCGCTCGGAGAGCGCGCCGGAGACGCGGCTGCAAAGCCGGTCCGAGGGATACGGCGATGCCGTGCTCGGCGGCAAGCGCTGGCGCACATTCAGCCGCTGGGACGAGAGCCGGCACTACCTGGTGCAGGTCGCCGAGCGCTACAAGTTGCGCGAGGAGCTGGCGGAAAGCGTCGCCGGCCACCTGATCCATCCGCTGTACTTCGCCCTGCCGGCGCTGGCGCTGCTCATCTGGCTGGCCGTCGGCGCCGGCCTGGCGCCGCTGGCGGCCGTCGCGCGCGAGGTCGGTCGGCGCGACCCGGCCAACCTTGCCCACATCGAGGCCGGCAACGCGCCGCGCGAGATCGCCCCGCTGATCGCCGCGCTCAACGTGCTGTTCGACCGCCTGCGCGACTCGCTCGAGCAGGAGCGCCGCTTCACCGCCGACGCCGCGCACGAACTGCGCACGCCGCTCGCCGCCGTCAAGACGCAGGCGCAGGTGGCGCTCGGCGAGACGAACGAGGCGGCGCGCGGCCACGCGCTGGCCAACGTCGTCGTCGGCGCCGACCGCGCCGCGCGCCTGGTCGAGCAGTTGCTGGTGCTGGCGCGGCTCGACCCGCAGGTCGCCTTGCCGCCCGGGCAGACGGTGGACCTGCAGGCGATTGCGCAACAGGGGGTTGCCGAGATCGCGCCGGCCGCTGCCGACAGGGGCGTCGAAATCGGCCTGGCGGCGGGCGAGGCGGCGCAGGTGGCGGGCGATGCCGTGCTGCTCGCCGTGCTGCTGCGCAACCTGCTCGACAATGCCGTGCGTTACACGCCGGCGGGCGGCGAGGTGGAAGTTACCGTGCGGCGCACCGACGGCGGCGCCACGCTCGCCGTCGTCGACCGCGGGCCGGGCATCCCCGAGGCCGAGCGCGGCCGCGTGTTCGACCGCTTCCATCGCCTCCTCGGCAGCGGCGAGGAGGGCAGCGGCCTCGGCCTGTCCATCGTCCGGCGCATCGCCGACCTGCACCGGGCGCGCGTTTCCCTCGGCGCCGGCCCCGGCGGGCGGGGCCTCAGGGCCGAGGTGCGCTTCCCTTAAGCGCCGTTTAAGCCTCCGCGGCGAGAAACTGCCCACTGCGAATCGGGCATTCATCAATAACCGGAGGAATCATGTTTATGAAAAATCGCATGTCGCGCCTGCTGGGCGCGGCCGCACTGTCCCTGGCCTGTGTGTCCCTTCCCGCCAGCGCTGCCGAGCACCGCGAGATCCATCAGAACAAGCTGTCCGCCGCGCTGGAGAAATACGCCGCCCACTTCGACCACCCCGGCTGGCAGCCGCTCGGGCACTGAACAGGCCCTAGTGCCTGCCCTGCTGGTGGCGCAAGGATTCCGCCAGCGCCCGCTTCTCCTCGTAGGAGAGGCGGGCCAGCCGGCGGTCGGCGAAGAGCAGCCAGAGCAGCCCGCCGTTGACGAGCACCAGGGCGACCTCGAGATAGAGCAGGGTGGTGACGATCTGGCGCTGGGCGTTGTCGCCGAAGATGAAGTAGAAGCCGTCGAAGGAGGGCAGCACGGCCTTGGTGATGGCGTAGTAGTTTTCGAAGGGCGGGAAGAGCAGCATCAGCACCAGGTTGATGCCCATCAGCCAGAGCACGGCGCGCTGTCCGCGGCTGATGCGCTGCCGCTCGCCCGGATCGCCGTTGCGCAGCAGCAGCCAGGCGATGCCGGCATTGATCAGGATGACGACCATCTCGAGGACGAGAAAGTTGGCGTTGAGCAGGGCGCCGGCGGGCGGCGCGCCGATGAAATGGAAGCCGCCGAAGGTCGGCACGTAGTTGCGCGCCATGGAAAGGTAATCGTACGGCGGGAAGGCGAAGACCAGACCGATGTTGGCGGCCGCGACCCAGAGGGCGATGGTTTGCTGTCTGTTCATGCGGGCGATCGCCCCGACGGGCAGGGCCGCTCCTCCCGGAATCGTTATGCCGGAAGCCTAGTGCAGATTCGCCGCGAATGCAATCGTCAGGCGGCGCGCGGCCTGAGGCGGCGGTCGCCGCCCCTGCGCCGCTCGGGGCCGCGGTAGCGCGGGTCCTGGTACTTGCGCCGGTCGGGGCCGGCGCCGAGGTGCTGCTCGTGGGGCGGCTGCTCCCCTTCCGGATGGACGGCGCGGTAGCCGAGCGTCTTCGACACTTCGGCCAGCTGCTCCGGCGGCAGGTCCCTGGCCAGTTCGAGGATCTTGTCCTTCGCCATGACCTCGGCGCGCCGCACCGTGTTGAACAGGAGCCAGACGGTCAGCGCGTTGATCACCACCAGGATGATCTCCAGGTAGAGCAGCGGGATGAAGAAATTGCGGTGGCGTTTGTCGCCGGCGATGAAGTAGAAACCGTCGAAGGTGGGCGGATCGAACTTCAGCAGGGAGCCGTAGGCCTCGAAGGGCGGAAAGGCGAGCATCATGGCGAGGTTGCCGCCGGCGAAAATGCCGATGGCGCGCATGTAGCGGAACTCGGGCAGTTCGCCCTTCGCCGTCTTGCGGTCGAGCACCAGCCAGGCGATCAGGCCGTTGATGACGACCAGCATGATCTGCAGCGTCAGCAGTTGCGTGTGGATGCGCTTGCTGCCGATGGCGGTAAACAGCGGATAGAAGCCGTCGAAGCCGGGCAGCACGCCCTTGCGCAGCGGATTGTCGAGGAAGGGCGGGAACAGGCACATGAGCGCAATGTTCACCGCAGTGACGATGACGACGATTCTCTGGTACTTGTTCATGTCCGTTCTGGATCTGCCCGCTGCCGTCCTCTTCGGCGGGCTCCGCGAGCCTGTCGGTTTTTTTTGTTATGGCGGCATCGATTCCGCTTGAAGCCTGAATAAATGTTACTGGAACGCCCCGGCCTCAGCAAGGCAGTATTTCACGTGCATGCGCGAATCGCGCCGTTTGCGCGCAATTGCGCCAGATCCGCTTCGCCGAGGCCGAGCAGGTCGCGCAGGATTTCATTCGTGTGCTGGCCGAGCAGCGGCGGCGGAGCCGTGTGCTCGACGGGGCTGGCCGAGAGGCGCAGCGGGCTGGCGACGAGGGGCACGCTGCCGGCGGCGGGGTGCGGCAGGTCGATGCGCAGCCCGCGGTGCCGCACCTGCGGGTCGGCGAAGACGTCGTCGAGCCGGTTGATCGGGCCGCAGGGCACGCCGGCCGCCTCGAGCGATTCGACCCAGTCATGGGTCGTGCGCCGGCGCAGCAGCGGCTCGAGGAGTGGAACGAGTTCGGCGCGGTGGGCGACGCGCGCGCGATTCGTGGCGAAGCGCGCATCGTCGGCGAGCGCCGGCTGGCCGGCGAGCTCGCAGAAACGGCGGAACTGCGCGTCGTTGCCGACGGCGAGGATGAGGTGGCCGTCGGCGCTGGCGAAAGTCTGATAGGGCACGATGTTGGGATGGGCGTTGCCCATCCGCTCGGGCGCTCGCCCCGAGACGAGGAAGTTCATGTTCTGGTTGGCCAGCATCGCCACCTGGGCGTCGAGCAGCGCGAGGTCTATATGCTGCCCCTCGCCGCTGCGCTCGCGAAAAGTCAGCGCCGCCAGCACGGCGACGCTGGCGTACATGCCGGTGAACAGGTCCGCCACGGCGACGCCGACCTTCTGCGGCCCGCCGCCGGACGCGCCGTCCGGCTCGCCGGTGACGCTCATCAGTCCGCCCATGCCCTGCACGATGAAGTCGTAGCCGGGCCGCTCGGCATATGGCCCGTCCTGGCCGAAGCCGGTGATCGAACAATAGACGAGGCGCGGGTTGATCTCGCGCAGGCTGTCCCAGTCGAGCCCGTATTTCGCCAGGCCGCCGACCTTGAAATTTTCCACCAGCACGTCGCAGCGCCGCGCCAGCTCGCGCACGATGCGCCGGCCTTCCGCATGGGCGATGTCGATCGCGACGGATTTCTTGCCGCGGTTGCAGGAGAGGTAATAGGCCGATTCGCCGGTGTCGCGGCCTTCGGCGTCCCGCAGCCAGGGCGGCCCCCAGGCGCGCGTGTCGTCGCCGCCGTCCGGCTTCTCGATCTTGATTACTTCGGCGCCGAGGTCGGCGAGGTTCTGCGTGCACCATGGCCCGGCCAGCACGCGGGAGAGGTCGAGCACGCGGATGTGGGAGAGGGGGCCGGTCATGGTAGGTGATGAATGCGGTGCGGGCGTGTAATATACCGGACTCCCGCTCCTCGTTGGATTCCGCATGCTGCGTCGAATTGCATTGCTTTTGTCCTGCGCGGCGATGATGACCGCGCAAGCCGCCAAGCAGCCGGCCGGGCCCGTCGAGATCGTCTTCCGCCATGCCCAGTCGGGCGAGCGGGCTGGCGTGCTGGTCGATCTCGTCACCCGCTACAACGCCGAGAGCAGGACGGACAAGGTGGTGCTGCAGCACCTGAGCATGGCGGCCTCCGATACACAGGGGCAGGCGCTGCCGCATCTCGCCCTGCTCGAGGACGAAGAGCACGAGGCGTTCTTCCACGGCCATCCGCGCATGCTGCCGCTGCACAAGGTGATGGCCGATGCGCGCGTGAAGCTCGACGCCGGCTTTTTCCCGGTGATCGCCGACGTGGTCGACGACAACAGGAGACGCATCCAGGCGCTGCCGATGGGGCTGTCCCTGCCGGTGCTGTTCTTCAACAAGGACGCGTTCCGCAAGGCGGGGCTGGATCCGGACAAGCCGCCGAGAACCTGGTGGGAGGTGCAGGAGGCCGCGGGCAAGATCTTCGACGTCGACCGCCGCTGCCCGCTCACCTCCTCCAATCCCGCTTGGGTGCATCTGGAAAACCTGTCGACCAAGCACGGCGAACCGATCGCCGGCGAGCGCGGCGGCAAGGCCGGGCTTGCCCTCAACAGCATGGTGCAGGTGAAGCACGTGGCGCTGCTGGCGAGCTGGCACAAGAGCTTCTATTTCCACACCTTCGGATCGGGACGCGAGGCCGACGAGAAATTCCTCTCCGGCCACTGCGCCATGCTGACCGGGGAGTCCTCGCTCTACCTCGATCTGGCGCGGCGCAAGCTCTTCGAGTTCGGCGTCGCCGAGCTGCCGCATCACGACGACGTGCGCGGCGCGGCGCCCGGCCGCGTGCTGCCGGACGGCGCCGTGCTGTGGGTGCTGGCGGGCAAGAAGAAGCCGGAGTACGCCGCTGTGGCGCGCTTCGTTTCCTTCCTCCTGCAGCCGGAGGTGCAGAAGGAATGGGTGCGTGCCAGCGGCTACCTGCCGATGACGCCGGCCGCCGCCGATGCCCTGATGGCGGACAGCCCGGCGCCGGAGGTGCTGCGCCAGGCCGTGCGGCGCCTGTCGGACAAGTCATATGCCTCGGCTGCCAAGCCGAAGGCCGTGGCCGGCATGAGCCGCGTGCGCGCCATCCTGCACGAGGAACTGGAGGCCGTCTGGGCCAACCGCAAGCCGGCCAAGGAAGCGCTCGACACGGCGGTCAGGCGCGGCGACGGCGTGCTGCAGCCGGCGCCGAGCGACGGCACGGTGGTGAAGTAGGCGCGTGGCCATTCCGCGCGTCATCGCCCACCGCTGCGGCGGCATCCTGGCGCCGGAGAATACGCTTGCCGGCCTGCGCGTGGCGGCGGCGCAAGGCTGCCGCGGCGTCGAGTTCGACGTCATGCTCTCGGGCGACGGCACGCCCATCCTCATCCACGACGAAACCTTGGAGCGCACCACCGACGGGCAAGGCCGCGTCGCCGAGACGAGCGACGCCGAACTGGCGCGGCTGGATGCCGGCAGCCGTCATTCGACGCAGTTCGCCGGCGAGCCGCTGCCGGCCTTCGGCGACGCGGCCGAGCTGTGCCTCGCGCTCGGCCTGTGGGCGAACGTCGAGATCAAGCCCTCCCTTGGAACGGATGCCGAGACCGGCCGCAGGGTGGCCGTGCGCGCGGCCGAGGTCTGGCGCGGCAGCCAGCCGCCTTTGCTGTCCTCGTTCTCGCTGGCGGCGCTGGAGGCGGCGCGCACCGCCGCGCCGGCGCTGCCGCGGGGGCTGCTCACCGAAGCGCCGCCGGCGGACTGGCTGGCCATCCTGCGCCGGCTGGGCTGCGCCACCCTGCATTGCAGCCGGGACCATTTCAGCGCGCGGCTGCTCGACGAGGCGCGGGCGGCCGGCGTGCCCCTCCTCGTCTACACGGTCAACGATCCCGAGGAGGCCGTGACGCTGCTGCGCGCGGGCGTGGCGGCGGTGTTCACCGATCGCATCGACCTGCTGCCCGGCTGGGCGGAGTGATCCGGCCTACGCGGCGAAAGTCAGTGCGCTTGACACGGCGCGGCGCCACTGCGCCATGCGCGCGACGGCGTCGTCGCGCGGCAGCGCCGGCGCGAACACCCGCTCGCGCGCCCAGTGCGCGGCGATGTCCGCCCGGTTCTTCCAGACACCGGCCGCCAGCCCGGCGAGGTAGGCGGCGCCGAGCGCCGTCGTCTCCTGGATGCGCGGGCGCAGCACCGGCACGCCGAGCAGGTCGGCCTGGAACTGCATGAGCAGGCCGTTCGCCGTCGCGCCGCCGTCCACGCGCAGGTCGGCGAGCGGGCGGCCGCAGTCGGCGGCCATCGCCTCGACCAGCTCCGCCGACTGGAAGGCGATGGCTTCGAGTGCGGCGCGGGCGATGTGCGCGGCGGTCGTGCCGCGCGTGAGGCCGACCAGGGTGCCGCGCGCCTGCGTGTTCCAGTGCGGCGCGCCCAGCCCGGCGAAGGCCGGCACGAAGACCACGCCGCCCGCATCCGCCACGCCGGCGGCGAGCGCTTCCACCTCGGCGGCGGACTTGATCAGCCCGAGCCCGTCGCGCAGCCACTGCACCACGGCGCCGCCGATGAAGACGCTGCCCTCCAGCGCGTATTCGGGCGTGGCGCCGGTTTGCGCGGCGCAGGTGGTGATCAGTCCGTTGCGCGAGGCGAGCGCGCGGCCGCCCGTGTGCATGAGCAGGAAGCAGCCGGTGCCGTAGGTGTTCTTCGCCATGCCCGCGTCGTGGCAGGCCTGGCCGAAGAGGGCCGCCTGCTGGTCGCCCGCCATGCCGCCGATCGGGATCGCCGCGCCGAACAGACCCGATTCCGTCTCCCCATGCGGGGCGCTGGAGTGCACGACGCGCGGCAGGATCTCGCGCGGCACGTCGAACAGGGCGAGCAGGGCGTCGTCCCAGTCGCCGCGATGGATGTCGAAGAGCGAGGTGCGCGAGGCGTTCGACGGATCGGTGACGTGCAGCCGGCCGCCGGTGAGATTCCAGGCGAGCCAGCTGTCGATGGTGCCGGCCGCCAGTTCGCCGCGCCGCGCGCGCTCGCGCGCGTTCGGCACATGATCGAGCAGCCAGGCCAGCTTGGTGGCGGAGAAATAGGGGTCGAGCACCAGCCCGGTCTTCTCCCGCAGCGTCGCTTCGGCCCCCTCCGCCCGCAGCCGGGCGCAGGCCTCGGCCGTGCGCCGGTCCTGCCAGACGATGGCGTTGTGCAGGGGGCGGCCGCCGGCGCGCTCCCACAGCACGACGGTTTCGCGCTGGTTGGCGATGCCGATGGCGGCGATATCGCCGGCGGCGAGGCCGGCCTGCCGCAGGGCGGCCCGCGCCACGTCGAGCTGGTCGCGCCAGATATCGAGCGGATCATGTTCGACCCAGCCCGGCTGCGGGAATAGCTGGCGCAGTTCCTTCTGTGCCGTGGCGCGAATGGCGCCCGCGGCGTCGAAGACGATGGCGCGCGAGCTGGTGGTGCCCTGGTCGAGCGCGAGAAGGTGAGCCATGACGTTGCGGCCTCCTGGGGGATGAAGGTCAAGAACGTAGCGGAACCGCCGTAAACGCTATAGTAGCCCGTAACAGACCGTCCGCCATTCGACGATGACACCCCTGATCCGTTCCGCCGGGAAGCCGCCATGCGCGTGAGAGCCAAGCTTGCGCTCGGGCTTGCCGCCGTCCTCGCCGGGCTGGTGCTGGTGGCGGCCTGGCTGTCCTGGCTCGGCATGCGCGAGACGGTCCGCACCGGCATGTCGCAGCAGCTGCATGCGTTGGCGAGCTACGCCGCTGGCGACATCGACAGCGATCTGAACGATGTCGTGGCGACGACGCGCGCCGTGGCGGCGAGCCTGCCCGACGCCGCGCTGGGCTCGGTCGTTGCGCTGGAGCGCCACATGGGTCTGCTGCCTATGCCGATGGGGCCGATACACCTTTGCATTGCCGTCGCGCCCGACGGACGCGCCCTGGCGCAGTACCCCCTGCAGCCTCCCCTCGGCAACGTCAACTTCTCGAATCGCGACTATTTCCGCAAAGTGCTGGAAACGCACGAGCCGGCCATCTCCCGGCCCTTCCGCGGGGAAATCAGCGGCATGCCCGTGGTCGCGGTGGCCGTACCGCGCTTCGATGACCGGGGCCGGCTCTTCCTGGTAATGAATTGCAGCTTCAACCTGCTGCATCACCGCGTCTTCAGCCAGGCGCGCAGCAGCATCGGCCGTTCAGGCTACATGTATATCGCAACGCGCGACCGCACCATCGTGCTGCATCCCGACGCCACGCACATCCTTGCGCCGGCGCCGCCGCACGGAGCGAATCCGGCAGCGGATCGCGCCGAAGAGGGGTTCGAGGGCACGCTCCTCGGCACCGACAGCAGCGGCCAGAGCGCCCTGATGAGCTTCAGCCAGCTGAAATCGGTGAACTGGTTTGTCGCGGCGGCCTATCCCATGGCGGAAGTCGACCAGCCGATCACGGAGTCGCGCAACCGTCTCCTCGTTTTCACCCTGCTTGCGCTCGGCGCCAGCCTGCTCTGCGCCTGGCTGTTCGCCGGCCTGCTGGTGCAGCCGGTCGAACGCCTGACGCGCCACCTCAAGCGGCTGGGCGGGCGCGCCGACCGGTCCCTGCCGCCCCTGCCGCGGCGCAACGACGAGATCGGCGAACTGGCCGAGTCCTTCAACGGTTTGCTGAGGACGCTGCAGGAGCGGGAGACGAAGCTCAAGCTGTCCGAGGAGAAATTCGCCAAGGTCTTCCATGCTAGCCCGGACGGCATCCTCATCGCACGCCTGGAGGACGGCATGGTCCTCGATTTCAACGAGAGCTACGAGCGCCTGCTGGGCTACTCGCGCGACGAGTCGGTCGGCCGCACGACGGCGGAGCTGGGGGTCTGGGTCCGCCCCGAGCAGTGCCGCGACTTCATCGAGGAGGTGAAGCGGCGAGGCAGCATCACCGGCTACGAGTTTGCGCTCAGGCATCGCGGCGGCGGCCTGCGCGACGTGGTCACCTCCACCGTCCTCATCGACATCGCCGGCATGCCCTGCCTGATTTCCATCGTGCGCGACATCAGCGACCAGCGCCGCGTCGAGGAGGAAATCCGCAATCTCAACGTGGCCCTCGAGCACCGCGTCAAGGAGCGCACCGCCGAACTGGAGGCGGCGCTGCGCGAGCTGGAGAGCTTCAGCTACTCCGTCTCGCACGACCTGCGCTCGCCGCTGCGCGCCATTGCCGGCTATGCCCGCGTGATCGAGGAGGACTACGCCGTCCAGATCGGCGCCGAGGGCCGCGCCCAGCTCGAGCGCATCGTCAGCAACGCCATCCGCATGGGCGAGATCATCGACGACCTGCTCGACTTCGCGCGCATCGGCCGCGCCGAGCTGAAGCGCGTTCCCATCGACATGGCGAGCCTGGCGCGCGAAATCCTCGCCGAGCAGTCCGAGGCGGGCGCCGGGCGCAGGGTCGACGTGCGCATCGGCGACATGCCCCGGGCCATGGCCGACCGCAGCCTGGTGCGCCAGGTGTGGTCGAATCTGCTCTCCAATGCGCTGAAGTACACGCGTCAGCGCGAGCAGGCGGTGATCGAGGCCGGCGGCACGGTCGTGGCGGGCGAAGCGCATTTCTTCGTCCGCGACAACGGCGCCGGCTTCGACATGGCCTACGCCAACAAGCTGTTCCATGTCTTCCAGCGCCTGCACCGCGACAGCGCCTTCGAGGGCACCGGCGTCGGGCTCGCCATCGTCGCGCGCATCGTGCAGCGCCACGGCGGCCGCGTCTGGGCCGAGGGCATGCCGGACCAGGGCGCCACCTTTCACTTCACCCTCCCGCTTGCTCCCGTGCCGTCCCACAGCGGCTGACTTTTTCCTGCGATGATAAAATCCTCTCTTTTGCGCCCACGGGGCGCATAGGCTTCCCATTTGCCATGAAAAGCGCCGAAATCCGACAGAAATTCCTCGACTTCTTTGCCTCGAAGGGCCACCAGATCGTGGCGTCCAGTTCGCTGGTGCCGCACGACGATCCGACGCTGCTGTTTACCAATGCCGGGATGAACCAGTTCAAGGATGTCTTCCTCGGCTTTGACAAGCGCAGCTACAACCGCGCTGCGACGTCGCAGAAGTGCGTGCGTGCCGGCGGCAAACACAACGATCTGGAGAACGTCGGCTACACCGCGCGCCACCACACCTTCTTCGAGATGCTGGGCAACTTCAGCTTCGGCGACTATTTCAAGCGCGACGCTATCAAGTACGCCTGGGAACTGCTGGTCGATGTCTACCGCCTGCCGGCGGACCGGCTCTGGGTCACGGTGTATGCCGAGGACGACGAGGCCTACGATATCTGGACCCGGGAAATCGGCGTGCCGGTGGAGCGCTGCATTCGCATCGGCGACAACAAGGGCGCGCGCTACGCCTCCGACAACTTCTGGATGATGGGCGATACCGGTCCCTGCGGCCCCTGCACCGAGATCTTCTACGACCACGGCCCCGGCATTCCCGGCGGTCCGCCGGGCTCGCCCGACGAGGACGGCGACCGCTACATCGAGATATGGAACAACGTCTTCATGCAGTTCAACCGCGACGAGCATGGGGTCATGCATCCGCTACCGAAGCCCTCGGTCGATACCGGCATGGGTCTGGAACGCATCGCGGCCGTGCTGCAGCATGTGCACAGCAACTATGAAGTCGACCTGATGCAGTCGCTGGTCAAGGCGGCAGCCCGGGAGACCGGCGCTCACGACCTGCAGTTCCCCAGTCTGCGCGTGCTGGCCGACCACATTCGCGCCTGCAGCTTTCTGCTCGCCGACGGCGTCATTCCCGGCAACGAGGGTCGCGGCTTCGTCCTCCGCCGCATCATCCGTCGCGCCATCCGCCACGGCTGGAAGCTGGGGGTGCATGCTCCCTTCTTCCACCGGATGGTGCCCGACCTCGTCGCCGAGATGGGCGCCGCTTATCCAGAGCTCGCCAAGGCCCAGGCCAAGATCATGGACATGCTCAAGCATGAGGAGGAGCGTTTCTTCGCCACCATCGAGCACGGCATGGCCATCCTCGAGACCGACCTGGCGGAGATGGCGCGCCACGACAACAAGGTATTCAACGGCGACATCGCCTTCAAGCTGCACGACACCTATGGCTTTCCGCTCGATCTCACGGCCGACATCTGCCGCGAGCGCGGCGTGAGCGTCGATGTCGTCGCCTTCAATGCGGCGATGGCGCGCCAGAAGGAACAGGCACGCGCCGCCGGCAAGTTCCGGATGGCGACGGCGCTCGAATACGATGGCCCGGCGACGGTCTTTCATGGTTACGCGATGCTCGAAACCAAGGGCAACGTGCTGGCGCTCTACAAGGACGGCGCGCCGGTCAATGAGCTTGCCGAGGGCGATGTCGGCGTGGTCGTGCTCGACGACACGCCTTTTTACGCAGAATCCGGCGGACAGTGCGGCGACCGCGGCGTCCTGCAGTCCGTGCATGGCATCTTCGCCGTCGAGGACACGCAGAAGATCCAGGCCAGCGTCTTCGGCCATCACGGCGTCGTCAAGACCGGGACCATGAAAGTCGGCAACGGCGTGACGGCAAAGGTGGATCTGCAGGCGCGGGCGCGCACCATGCGCAACCACTCCGCCACCCACCTGATGCACAAGGCGCTGCGCGAGGTGCTCGGCGATCACGTGCAGCAAAAGGGCTCGCAGGTCGACCCGGAAAAGACCCGCTTCGACTTCGCGCACGCCCAGCCGATGACCGATGCGGAAATCCGCAGGGTCGAGAACATGGTCAATGCCGAGATCCTCGCCAACGCCGCGACCGAAGCCCGGGTGTTGCCGCTCGCCGAGGCGCAGAAGAGCGGCGCGGTGATGCTGTTCGGCGAGAAGTACGGCGACGAGGTGCGCGTGCTCTCGATCGGATCCTCCAAGGAACTGTGCGGCGGCACGCACGTCGCGCGCACCGGCGACATCGGCTTCTTCACCATCGTCGCTGAGGGCGGCGTGGCAGCGGGGGTACGTCGCGTCGAAGCGCGCACCGGCGACAATGCGCTCGCCTATGTGCAGGACATGGAACGCGTGCTGGGCGGCATCGCCGGCACGCTCAAGGTGGTACGCACGGAGGCGCCCGGGCGGGTGAATGCGCTGCTCGACCAGGTCAAGCGCCTTGAGCGCGAACTGGCGGGGCTCAAGGGCAAGCTGGCCTCGGCGCAAGGCGACGATTTCGTGAACCGGGCGACCGACGTCAAGGGCGTCAAGGTGCTGGTTGCGACCCTGGAGGCCGCCGACGCGATGACCCTGCGCGACACACTGGACAAACTCAAGGACAAGCTCAAGACCTGCGTCGTCGTGCTCGGCACCACCGCGGACGGCAAGGTGTCGCTCATCGCCGGCGTGAGCCAGGACCTCGCCGGCAAGGTGAAGGCCGGCGAGTTGGTGAACTTCGTCGCCCAGCAGGTCGGCGGCAAGGGCGGCGGCCGGCCCGACATGGCGCAGGCAGGCGGCACGCAGCCGGAGCATCTGGCCCAGGCGCTCGACTCGGTGCCGGGCTGGGTCGAGCAGAAACTGTGATCCTGCGCGACTGGATCGCCGATCTCTTCGCGGCCATCGATCGCCAGGACGACGCGGCCTTCGGCGGCTTTCTCGCCGAGGATGCGCGCTTCGTCTTCGGCAACCTGCCGGCGGTCGAGGGGCGCGCCGCCATCCGCGATTTCGTGGCCGGCTTCTTTTCCGGCATCCGTGCCCTGTCGCACAGCGTGCCGGACGCCTGGCAGGCGGGCGAGGTCCTGATCTGCCGCGGCGAAGTCACCTACACCCGCCACGACGGCTCCACCCTGACGGTGCCCTTCGCCAACGTGTTCCGGATGGAAGGCGACCGGGTGCGCGACTACCGCATCTACATGGACGCTTCGGCGCTCTACGCGGCGGCATGAGCGAAGCCGCGTATTGCCTTCGCTGCGGGACGGGCCTTGCCGAGCGCGATGTCGGAGGGGTGCTGCGGCGCGCCTGCCCCGACGCCGCCTGCGGCTATGTCTTCTGGGACAATCCCATACCCGTGGTGGCGGGGCTGGTCGAGCGCGACGGCCTCGTCGTGCTGGCGCGCAACCATGCCTGGCCGGAGAAGATGTTCGGCCTCGTCACCGGCTTCCTCGAGCGCGACGAGACGCCCGAAGGGGCGGTGGCGCGCGAAGTGAAGGAGGAACTGGCGCTGGAGGCGCGCGCCGTCAGCCTGATCGGCCTCTACCCCTTCCAGCGCAAGAACGAACTCATCCTCGCCTTCCACGTCGTGGCCGAGGGCGAGATCGTGTTGAACGAGGAACTCGCCGAGTTCCGCCTCATTCCGCCGGAAAAACTGCGTCCGTGGGACTTCGGCACGGGGCTGGCGATCCGCGACTGGCTGGCAAGGAGAACTTAGTGATAGCAGACCCAAAACGCTTCGACGCTACCGTCGCCGCCTTCGACGCCGCCAACGCCGAGGATCCGAACCGCGACGAGGGCCAGCCGAAGGAGTTGCTCTACGCGCGGCGCATGAGCGCCATGCTGGCGCGCTTCGCGCCGGACGCCTCGGAGGCGGTGCGGCTCGCCGTGCGCGCCCAGCACATCCAGCGCTGGAGGACGCCGCGTTCGAGCTATCCGATGGACCGCCAGGGCTACCTGCAGTGGCGCACCGGCCTCTACAGGTTCCACGCCGAGACCGCCGGCCGCATCATGGCGGAGCACGGCTACGACGCCGGGACCATCGAGCGCGTCAAGGCCGCCGTCGGCAAGAAGGGCCTCAAGGTGAACGCCGAGACGCAACTGCTCGAGGACGTTACCGACCTCGTCTTTCTCGAGCACTACATCGCCGGCTTCGCCGCCCAGCACCCGGAGTACGACGAGGCGAAGTGGCTCGACATCATCCGCAAGACCTGGCAGAAGATGTCGAAGGAGGCGCGCGATTTCGTCCTCGCCGGAAAAGTCAGCCTCCCCGAGACGGCGAAGCCGCTGATCCTGAAGGCCGTCAGCTAGCTGTGATGGCCCAATAGGTGGTTTCTGTTCATTCGGACTGAGTCTGAGAGACTTGGAGGTGCGAACCGACCAACTACTCTCAGGAGATCAGCCGAATGAACACGCATAAGAATGCCCGACTCACTTTTGTCCGTCGACTGGAAATGGTGCTGGACATGACCGAACGAGGTTTGACTCCCTGCGCGGCTGCAGCCGCGCAGGGAGTCAGCCCCGGCTCCTGCTTGAAGACGGCCTCCAGTTGCGGCGTGTCGGCCTCGTCGAGCAGCAGGCCGAGCAGGCGGATCAGCGACAGTTCGGAATGCGACAGCTGCTTGCCGGCAATGATGGCCGGCTTGGCGAAGTAATAGCCCTGGAAGAGGGAAAAACCCAGTTCGCGGCAGAAGCGCGCCTGCGCATCGCTGTCCACCTATTCCGCCAGCAGCGTGACCGGCCAGGGGCGCAGCGCCGCCACCGTCTGCCGCAGCGCGGCATCGTCCATGCCCATCAGTTCGACCTTGACGATGTCGGCCATTTCCAGCAGCGGCCGGTGCTGCTCCTCCAGCCGCACGAAATCGTCGAGCGCCAGGGTGTAGCCCATGTCCTTCAGCGCGCGGCAGCGCCTGACGACGTCCGGCGTGAGCTCGACCGTCTCCAGCACCTCGAGCACGAACTTCTCCTTCGGCAGCAGCGCAAGGGCGTCGGTGACCTCCGCACTGTTCTGCGTGCCGCGGCGGAACAGCAGCTCGTAGGCGTAGACCTGCTGGTCGCGGTCGAGGATCGGCTGGCGGCCGATGAAGATGTCCTGGGCAGGGAGCGTCATGCCGGAATTATCGGCAGCCCGGGCCGATACTTAAGGCATGCGGTTGGCCAGCGTCAGGTCGCCGCCGTAATGGGCGGTGAGGCGCGGATCCATGACGGCGAACCACAGCGGCGGCAGATAGGCCAGGGTGATCATCGAGGCGTAGCCGGAGGGCAGTTGCGGCGCCTGCGGGAAATGGCGCAGCGCCTGGTAGCGGCGCGTCGGATGGGCGTGGTGGTCGGAATGCCGCTGCAGGTTGAACAGCATCAGGTTGGTCACGACATGGTTGCTGTTCCACGAATGCTCCGGGCGGCAGCGCTCGAAAAGGCCGTCGGCCTGCCTGCGCCGCAGCAGGCCGTAATGCTCGACGTAGTTGACGACCTCGAGGAGCGAGATGCCATACACGGCCTGCAAGACCAGCCAGGGCAGGATGTCCGGGCCGAGCCAGGCGAGGCAGGCCGACCAGAGCAGCAGGGTGAGGCTCCAGGCCTGCAGGTTCTGGTTGCCCCAGTGCCAGGGCTCATGCCCGCGCCGCGCCAGCGTGCGCGCCTCGATGGCCCAGGCCGAGCGCAGGCTGCCCAGCACGGTGCGCGGCAGAAAGCGCCAGAAGCCTTCGCCGTGTCGCGCGCTGGCCGGGTCCTGCGGCGTGGCGACGTTGGCGTGGTGGCCGCGATTGTGCTCGACGCAGAAATGCCCGTAGGCGACCGGCGCCAGGGCGATCTTGGCCAGCCAGCGTTCCCAGGCCGGGTGCTTGTGGCCGAGCTCGTGGGCGGCGTTGATGCCGATGCCGCCCACCGCGCCCAGCGACAGCGCCAGGCCCATCTGATCGACCAGGGCCAGCTCGGCCGTGGCGAGCAGCCACAGGCCCCAGAGGAACACGCCGTAGTGCAGCGGCACGTAGAGCGCGACGATCGCGCGGTAATAGACGTCGTCCTCGAGCCGGCGCACGGCCTCCTCGGGCGGATTGCTCCGGTCGGCGCCGATCAGCCAGTCGAGCAGGGGCAGGACGAGATGAATGAACAGCGGCTGGGTCCACAGCCACGCGCCGTGGCCGCTGGCGAGGAACAGGCCATAGCCGGCGAGCGGCATGCAGGGCGGCACCAGCGTGCCGAGCAGCCAGAGGCGGCGCTTGGGGTCCCGCCACGCGGTCGCCGGCCGGGACACGCCCTAGAAGGACTGCAGCAGGTCCGGCCGCGCCTGGCGCAGCACGCGGCGGAAATCGGCCTGGATGCGCGAGAGTGCCGCGGCGTCGTCCGCCTCGAAGCGCAGCACCAGCACCGGCGTGGTGTTGGAGGCGCGCATCAGGCCGAAGCCGTCGGCATACTCGACGCGCAGGCCGTCGAGGGTGACGATCTCCTGCGCGCCCTCGAAGCGCGCCGTCTTCTGCAGCTCGGCGATAAGGGCATGCGGCTCGCCTTCCTGCATCTTCAGGTTGATCTCCGGTGTGGACACGGCGTCGGGCAGGTGCTTGAGCGGCCAGTTGGCGTCCTTCCAGCGCGAGACGATCTCGAGCAGGCGGGCGCCGGCGTAGAGGCCGTCGTCGAAGCCGTACCAGCGCTCCTTGAAGAAGGTGTGGCCGCTCATCTCGCCGGCGAGCGGGGCGCCGGTTTCCTTCAATTTCGCTTTGATCAGGGCGTGCCCGGTCATCCACATCACCGGCTGGCCGCCCTGGTGGCGGATCGAGCGTGCCAGGTTGCGCGAGCATTTCACGTCGTAGAGGATCTGCGCGCCGGGATTGCGCGTCAGCACGTCGGCGGCGAAGAGCATGAGCTGGCGGTCGGGGTAGACGATCTCGCCGTCCTTGGTCACCACGCCGAGGCGGTCGCCGTCGCCGTCGAAGGCGAGGCCCAGCTCGGCGTCGGTCTCCCGCAGGGTGCGGACGACGTCCTTCAGGTTGTCGGGCTTGGAGGGGTCGGGGTGGTGGTTGGGGAAGTTGCCATCCACTTCGCAAAACAGCTCGACCAGTTCGCAGCCCATGCGGCGGAAGAGCTCGGGCGCGACGGCGCCGGCGACGCCGTTGCCGCAGTCGACCACGATCTTCATCGGTCGCGCCAGCTTGACGTCGGAGACGATGCGGTCGAGGTAGTCCTGGCGCACGTCCACCGCCTTGATGCGGCCCTGGCCCTCGGCCAGGCGGCCCTCGACGAGACGCGTGCGCAAGGCGGTGATGGCCGTGCTGTGCAGGGTGTCGCCGGCGAGCATGATCTTGAAGCCGTTGTAGTCGGGCGGATTGTGGCTGCCGGTGACCATCACCGCGCTGCCGGTCTTCAGGTGATGCGCGGCGAAGTAGCCGAGCGGCGTCGGCACCATGCCGATGTCGGCGACGTCGACGCCCGAGGCGCAGATGCCCTCCATCAGCGCGCGCGACAGTTCCGGCCCGGAGAGGCGGCCGTCGCGGCCGACGACGACGGTCTTCACGCGCCGCTCGCGCGCTTCGGAGCCGATGGCGCGGCCGATGGAATAAACCGAATCGCGCGTCAGCGTCCTGCCGACGATGCCGCGGATGTCGTAGGCCTTGAAGATTTCGGGAGCGGGGATTTTCATGGCGGGGTCCTTATCAAGTAGCCGCCATTATCCCATCATCCCGCGCGATCAAAGAAAGACAGCAATCGCTGCGGCAGCCAGTCGAGACGGCCGGGGAAGGCGCCGGCGACGAAGCCGACATGGCCGCCGCCGGCCGGATAGTCGAGCGTGACCGTGGCGGCGACCTCTTGCGCGGCGGGCAGGGCCGCGCGCGGCAGGAAGGGATCGTTCAGGGCGTTCAGCACCAGCGCCGGCAGGCGGATGCCGCCGAGCCAGGGCTTGCTGCTGGCGCGCAGCCAGTAATCGTCGGCATCGCGGAAGCCGTGCACCGGGGCGGTGACGACGTCGTCGAATTCGTAGAGCGTGCGCGCCGAGCGCATGCGCGCGGCGTCGAAGAGGCCCGGATGGCGCGCCAGCTTGGCCGCCGAGTTCGCCTTCAGCGTGACGAGAAAATTTTTCGCATAGACGCGGCTGAAGCCCCGCTCCAGCGCGCGGCCGGCGGCGGTGAGGTCGAGCGGCGCGCAGACGCCGGCCAGCGCCTGCACGACGTCGCGCGCGGCCTGCTCCCGTTCCCCCGCCCACTTCAGCAGTGCATTGCCGCCGAGGGATACCCCGGCGGCGAAGATGCGCCGCTGCGGGAACAGTGCGCGCATGCGCCGCAGGACCCAGTCGATCTCGGCGGAATCGCCCGAATGGTAGGCGCGCGGCAGGCGGTTCGGCTCGCCCGAGCAGCCGCGGAAGTGCGGCACGGCGCCGCCCCAGCCGCGCGCGGCCAGCGCGCGCATGAGGGCGCCGGCGTAGTGGCTGGACGAGCTGCCCTCGAGTCCGTGGAAGAGAATGACCAGCGGGGCGCCGGCCTCCTCGGGCGTCGCCAGCCAGTCGACGTCGATGAAGTCGCCGTCGGGCGTCTCCCAGCGCTCGCGGCGATAGGGCGGCGGCGCCGGCTTGCGGGCGACCGGCCAGATGGTCTGCGCATGGCCGCCGGGCAGCCAGGCGGGCGCGACGTAGGGCGTCAATGCAGGGTCGCCGAGCTGTCCGCGCCGACGGAATCCGGCGCGGCGGAGGCGTGGCGCGAGAGCAGGTGCCAGCCCTGGGCGCCGCGCACGTAGACGTTGCTGGCGATGACGGGCGGACGCGGCGCCGCCTCGCCCCGCACCGAGTAATGCTCGTACACGCTGGAGAGCGCCAGCAGGATGCCCTGGCGGTGCACGACCTCGCTCACGCGCACGCCGACGCGCTGCAGGCTGGCGAAGGTCTGGCGCCAGCCTTCGCGCACGGCGGCGAAGCCGGCGAGGCGCTCGCCGCCGAGATGGGTGCAGGTGACCTCCTCGTCCTCGGCCCAGATGGCCATCATGGCGTCGAGGTCGGCGCGCTCGAGCGCGTCGTAGAAGGCCGCCTCGGCGTCCTGCGGCGTGGCGAAAAAACGCATGGTCATGAGAGGGCTCCGCGGATTTCGTCGAACACGCGATCGGGCAGGAGATCGTTGAGGCACTTGAAATGCCCGAGCGGGCATTCGCGCCTGAAGCAGGGGCTGCAGTCGAGTCCCAGCGTGAGGAGTCGCGCCCGCTTCGACAGCGGCGGCGTGTAGGCGGTGCTCGACGATCCGTACAGCGCCACCAGCGGCCGGTCGAGCGCGGCGGCGACGTGCATCAGGCCGGAGTCGTTGCTCACCGCCAGGCGCGCGCAGGAGAGCAGGTCGATGGCCTGGCCGAGGTCGGTGCGGCCGCAGAGGTTGCGCGCGGCGCCGCCGGAGAGCCGCTCGATTTCCGCGCCCACCGGCGCGTCCTTGGCCGAGCCGACGAGCCAGACGGAAAAGTCAGCCTCCGCGAGACGGCGCGCCAGTGCGGCGAAGTGCTTCGCCGGCCAGCGCTTGGCCGGGCCGTACTCCGCGCCGGGGCAGAAGGCGATCGGCGGCTTCGCCGCATCGAGGCCGAGCGAGGCCAGCGTGGCGCGCACCGATTCCGGGTCGGTCGCGAGATGCGGCGCCGCCAGCGGGGCGGGTTCTGTTGCGCCGACCTCCTCGGCGAGCAGGGCGTAGCGTTGCGCCATCTGCGGCAGCGCTTGCTCGTCGAGGCGGTGGATGCGGTTGAGCAGCAGGCGGCGCGCCTCGCCCCTGAAGCCGATGCGCTGCGGGATGCCGGCGAAGAACGGCAGCAGCGCCGACTTCCAGGAATTGGGCAGGACGATTGAAGCGTCGTAGCACTCGCGCGCGAGGTCGCGCCCGGCGCGCCAGCGGCCGGCCAGGTTGAACTCGCCGTGGGCGAAGGGATTCGGGATGACGCGGCGGATCTCGCTCATGCGTGCGAGCACCGGCGCCGCCCAGGCCGGCGCGAAGGCATCGAGGACGAGGCCGGGGTGGCGTTCGTGCAGCCGCCGGAAGAGCGGCTGCGCCAGGATGGTGTCGCCGATCCAGGAAGGGGCGACGATCAGGAACTTCATGGTTGCCGGTTGCCGGTTGCCAGTTGTCGGTAACGTCCGCGCATGCGCGTCCTCACTGGGAACCGGCAACCGGCAACTCAATGCTGCCCCTTCGGCGCCTCGCCCGCGAAGGTGTAGCGCGTGCCGCAGTACGGGCAGACCGCCTCGCCCTTCTTCAGCGGGTCGAGGAAGACGCGCGGATGGCGCGCCCACAGCGGGGCGTCGGCACGCGGGCAGTGCAGGGGCAGGTCGTGCGCGGTGACGGCGACGACGCGGGCGGTGTCTTTCACTTCGCTCATGACGGCTCCTATTTGACCGGCGTCAGCCAGCCCTTGTGGAAGGGCGAGCGGCCGTTCACCACGTCGAAGAACAGATTCTGGATCTGGTGCGTGATCGGGCCGCGCTTGCCGCTGCCGATCTGCCGGCTGTCGACCTCGCGGATCGGCGTCACTTCGGCGGCGGTGCCGGTGAAGAAGGCCTCGTCGGCGATGTAGAGGTCGTCGCGCGTCAGGCGCTTGGCCTTGACCTCGTAGCCGAGCTCCTTGGCGAGCTGGATGATGGTGGCGCGGGTGATGCCGACCAGGGCCGAGGCGATCTCCGGCTCGTAGATCTGGCCGTCCTTGATGACGAAGAGGTTCTCGCCGGCGCCCTCGGCGACGAAGCCGTCGACATCGAGCAGCAGCGCCTCGTCGTAGCCGTGTTCGGTGGCCTCCATGTTGGCGAGGATCGAGTTGGCGTAGGTGCCGGAATACTTGGCGCGGCACATCGAGACGTTCACGTGGTGGCGGGCGTAGCTCGAGGTCTTGACGCGGATGCCGTTGGCCAGCCCGTCCTCGCCGAGGTAGGCGCCCCAGGGCCAGGCGGCGATGGCGACGTGAACCTTGGCGCCCTTCGGCGAGACGCCCATCTTTTCCGAGCCGTAGAAGGCGATCGGCCGCAGGTAGCAGGATTCCAGCTTGTTGGCGCGCACGACTTCGCGGTGCGCCTCCATCACCGTCTCCTTGTCGTAGGGCATCTTCATCATGTAGATGTGCGCCGAGTTGAAGAGCCGGTCGGTGTGCTCCTTGAGGCGGAAGATTGAAGTGCCGTCGACGGTCTTGTAGGCGCGCACGCCCTCGAACACGGCGAGGCCGTAGTGCAGGGAGTGGGTGAGCACGTGCGTCGTCGCTTCGCGCCAGGGCACGAGCTTGCCGTCGTGCCAGATGAAGCCGTCGCGGTCGGCCATGGACATGATGGTTCTCCAGCGTTTTCGAGAGAATCCGAATTTTATCGCAGGCCGGATGGAAACGGTAAAATCCACTCATGGACCGACTCTGGAAACCCAACGTCACCGTCGCATCGGTCATCGAGCGCGGCGGCCGCTTCCTGCTGGTGGAGGAGGAGACCGACGACGGCATCCGCCTCAACCAGCCGGCCGGGCACCTCGACGAGGGCGAGTCCCTCGTCGATGCCGCGGCGCGCGAGGCGCTGGAGGAGACGGCGCACCGCTTCATGCCGGAATACCTCGTCGGCATCTACCAGTGGAGACGGCCGGACGGACAGATCACTTATCTGAGATTCGCGTTCGGCGGCAGGCTGCTCGGCGTCGAGGCCGAGCGGGCGCTCGACCACGGCATCCTGCGCGCGCTCTGGCTGACGCCGGAAGAGATCGCCGCCGAGCGCGCCTGCCATCGCAGCCCGCTGGTCATGCAGTGCGTGCGCGACTACCTGGCCGGACGCCGCTTCGGCCTCGATTTGATTACCCACTACGAGATATGAGCCAGGGCACAGTCGTGGTCGGCATGTCGGGCGGGGTGGATTCCTCCGTCGCGGCGATGCTCCTCAAGCAGCAGGGCTGGAAGGTCGTCGGCCTGTTCATGAAGAACTGGGAGGACGACGACGACGCGGAGTACTGCTCCTCGCGCCAGGATCTCATCGACGTCGCCGCGGTGTGCGACATCCTCGGCATCGAGCTCGAGGTGGTGAACTTCTCCGCCGAGTACAAGGAGCGCGTCTTCAGCGAGTTCCTGCGCGAGTACCAGGCCGGGCGCACGCCCAACCCGGACGTGCTGTGCAACGCCGAGATCAAGTTCAAGGCCTTCCTCGACCACGCCCTTGCGCTGGGCGCCGAGAAGATCGCCACCGGCCACTACGCCCAGGTGCGCGAGTTCCCGACCGAGATGGGCTCCGAGTTCCAGCTGCTCAAGGCCGAGGACGGCACCAAGGACCAGAGCTACTTCCTCTGCCGCCTCAACCAGGCGCAGCTGGCGAAGACGCTGTTTCCCCTCGGCCAGCTCTACAAGCGCGAGGTGCGCAAGATGGCGCAAGCGGCGGGCCTGCCCAACTTCGCCAAGAAGGACTCGACCGGCATCTGCTTCATCGGCGAGCGGCCCTTCAAGGAGTTCCTCGAGCGCTACATCCCGCGCAGCCCCGGCGAGATTCGCACGCTGGAGGGCGACAGGCGCGTCGGCGAGCACCACGGCCTGATGTACCACACGCTGGGCCAGCGCAAGGGCCTCGGAATTGGTGGCATCGCCGGAGGCGATGGGGTCGGCCAAAAGGGCGGCGAGCATGATGCCTGGTACGTCGCCGGCAAGGACCTCGAAAAAAACATCCTCTACGTCGTGCAGGGCCACGACCATCCGGCGCTGCTCGCCGACCGCCTGCAGGCGGTCGACCTGTCGTGGGTGAACGGCAAGGCGCCGCACACGCACTGGGTGTATACGGCAAAGACGCGCTACCGCCAGCCGGACGCGCCGTGCGAGGTGGAGCGTGTGGATGCGGGACGCTGCGAGGTGCTCTTCGCCCAGCCACAATGGGCGGTGACGCCCGGCCAGAGCGTGGTGCTCTACGATTCGAAGGTGTGCCTCGGCGGCGGCATTATTGAGTAGTTGCCGGTTCCCGGTTGCCAGTTGCCGGTAAAAATCGCGGATTCAACTGGGAGCTGGCAACCGGCAACCGGTACTAACCCTGCGGCACGGTTTCGGCGAAGGACGGCCGCTCCATCAGCTCGCCGAAGAGGCGCGCCAGGTTGGGGTGCTGCTCGCGCCAGTTGATGTCGCCCAGCCGGAAGTCGAGGTAGCCGAGCGCCGCGCCGACCGCGACGTCGGCGAGCGAAAAGGCGTTGCCGTTGCACCAGGGCTGCTCGCCGAGTTCCTCGGACATCATCTCCAGCGAGCGCAGGATCTTTTCGCGCTGGCGCGCGACCCAGCTCGCGCTCTGTTCCTGCTTCGGGCGCTTGGCCTCGAGGAAGGCCGCCACGGCGGCGTCGAGCACGCCGTCGGCCAGCGCCTCCCAGCGCTTGATGCGGATGCGTTCGCGGCCCGAGGCGGGCAGCAGGCGGTTGTTGGGCGTCACGCCGTCGAGATACTCGACGATGACGCGCGAGTCGAACAGGGTGCTGTCGTCGTCGAGCAGCAGCACCGGCACCTTGCCGAGCGGGTTGAGCCTGGCCACGGCGCTGTCGGCGTTCCAGGGGTTGTCGAGCACGAAGTGGTACTCGATCTTTTTCTCTGCGAGGACGATGCGCGCCTTGCGCACGTAGGGGCTGGTCAGGGAGCCGATCAGTTTCATTTTGAGCCGCTGTTTGGATGCATGGAAATTATATCATCGCCCTCCGCTGCGACCGTGACCGGCGTCACGCCAGTGCCGCAGGCGAAGCGGCCCGCGTGATAAAATTCGCCTGAATTCTGAAGGTTTACGCACATGACCCTGACTCCGTTGATCGCCCTTTCCCCGCTCGATGGCCGCTATGCCGGCAAGGTCGAGGACCTGCGCGCGCATTTTTCGGAATTCGGACTGATCCGCAACCGCGTGCGCGTCGAAGTGGCCTGGCTCAAGGCGCTTGCCGCCGAGGCGCATTTCGCCGAGATTCCGGCCTTTTCCGCCGAGACGCAGGCCGAACTCGACGAGGTGGTGAAGTCGTTCTCCGCCACCGACGGCGAAGCGATCAAGGCCATCGAGGCGCGCACCAACCACGACGTCAAGGCCATGGAATACTGGCTCAAGGAGCGCCTCTCCGACAACGCCGAGGTGATGGCGGTGGCCGAGTTCATCCACTTCGGCTGTACCTCGGAGGACATCAACAACGTTTCGCACGCCCTCATGCTGCGCGATGCGCGCGAGGCGAACCTGCTGCCGGCGCTCGACGCCGTCGTCGCGCGGCTGGTCGAACTGGCGCACCAGCACGCCGAACTGCCGATGCTCTCGCGCACCCACGGCCAGCCGGCCAGCCCGACCACCCTGGGCAAGGAGATGGCCAACGTTGCGGCGCGCCTGAAGCGCGCCCGCGCGCGCATCGCCGCGGTGCCGCTGACCGCCAAGTTCAACGGCGCGGTGGGCAACTACAACGCCCACCTGGCGGCCTACCCGGATTTCGACTGGGAGGGCTTCGCGCGCCGCTTCATCGAGTCCTTCGGCCTCGAGTTCAATCCCTATACCATCCAGATCGAGCCGCACGACGCCATGGCCGAGCTGTTCGACGCCGTCGCCCGCGCCAACACCATCCTGCTCGACCTCGACCGCGACATCTGGATGTACATCTCGCTTGGCTACTTCAAACAGAAGCTGAAGGCCGGCGAGATCGGCTCGTCCACCATGCCGCACAAGGTGAACCCGATCGACTTCGAGAATTCAGAGGGCAACCTCGGCCTCGCCAACGCCGTGCTGCGCCACCTCGCCGACAAGCTGCCGGTCTCGCGCCTGCAGCGTGACCTGACCGACTCCACGGTCCTGCGCAACATGGGCATCGCCTTCGGCTACGCGCTGCTCGCCTACGACTCCTGCCTCAAGGGCCTCGGCAAGCTGGAAGCCGAACCGGCGCGCCTGCGCGCCGACCTCGCCGAGTGCTGGGAGGTGCTGGCCGAGCCGGTGCAGACGGTCATGCGCCGCTACGGCGTGGAGAATCCCTACGAGCAGTTGAAGGAGCTGACGCGCGGCAAGGGCATCACGCGCGAAGGGCTGCACGCCTTCATCCAGGGACTGAAGATTCCCGAGGCCGAAAAGACCCGCCTGCTCGCCATGACGCCCTGGAGCTATGTCGGCAAGGCGGCCGAACTGGCGAAAAGGATCTGACATGGCCTTCGCTGACAACCTGAAGAAGATGCCGGGCGTGGCGCATGTCGAGGCGATCCGCCTGATCGACGGCGAGGAGGAGGTCGGCCTCATCGAACACAAGCCCGGCCAGGTCGGCTCGCTGACGCTCTACAACCACCTGGCGCAGACCTACGGCGCCATCACGCCGGAGGCGGCGCGCGCCGGCCTCGAGTTCTACGCCGAGCACACCGAGGACGCCCGCGCCCATCCCGGCAAGCACCCGAACATCGACAGGCTGCTGGCGCTCGCCGAGGGCGGCCGCACTCTGCGCGTCAAGCACGTCTTCTTCGCCTGAGCTTTTTTCATCCGGGCGTGGAATAATTCCCGCGGCATCCCTGTTTACGGGTTGCCGGCATGGCATATTTCAACAGGAGACCCCATGAAAATCAGGAACATCGTTGCAGCAGTCCTTGCCCTGGGCGTCACTTCGGCGGCGCTGGCCCAGGTGGTCGGCAAGCCCGAGGACCAGATACGCTGGCGCCAGTCCGCCTACCACACCCTGGCCTGGAGCATGGCCCGCATCAAGGCCAACGTCGAGGGCACCTACAACAAGGACCAGGTGACCGAGGCCGCCAACGTCATCCAGGCCGTCGCCAATTCCAAGATGGGCGCCCTTTTCCAGCCGAACACCGGCAGCGGCAAGGGCTGGAAGGAAACGCGGGTCAAGCCGGAGTTCTTCAAGCCGGAGAGCAAGGAGGAGATCGGCAAGATCGCCGGCGCCTACGTGAAGGAAGCCAACGAGATGGCCAAGGTCGCCGCCGCCGGCGATGCCGCCGCCGTTAAGGCGCAGTTCGGCAAGCTCGGCGACGCCTGCAAGGCCTGCCACGACAAGTTCCGCAAGGACGAGTAAGCGGATTCCCCTGCGAACCCAAAGGCCGCCCACGGGCGGCCTTTGGCATTTCGGGGGTCAGAACGAGGGAGCGCTTCCTGCGCCCGCGGGCGCGGCCGGCGGCTCGGGCAGCCAAGCACCGCTGGCGCCATACACGGCGGCCAGGGCAAGGGCCAGCGCGATGCAGAAAACCGCCGTGCCGCCGCCCCGGGCGGGTTCGCCCCCGGCCTTTCTGCCGGTGATCATCGGCAGGATCAGGGTCTCGCCGCGGATGCGGACGTAATAGGCGATGGCGCAGAGGTGCGCCGCAACCAGCAGCAGGATGAGCGGCTCGAAGAGATTGTGGAGTGCGGTGAGGCGGTCGGAGAAGGCCTTGCCGACGAGCGCGTAGAGCGGCCCCTCGAAGGCGATGTCGTCGTTGGCGAAAAGGCCGGTTCCGGCCAGGAGCAGGAGGGCGCCCAGCATGGCCAGCACCGAGAGCGCGCCCAGCGGGTTGTGGCCCGCGCCGCGCCATTCGCCGCGCAGATAGGCCCTGATCGCCGCCGGGCCGCGCACGAACTGGGCAAAGCGGGCATAGGTCGAGCCGAGGAAGCCCCAGGCGAGGCGGAACACCAGCAGGCCGATGACGGCGAGGCCGCAGCGGCCGTGCCAGACCATGGCGTTGCCGCCGATCTTGACGCTGACCAAGGAGCCGGTGACGCACAGGACCAGCGCCCAATGGAAGACCCGCGTCGGCAGGTCCCACACCCTGACCTGCTTCAGCTCGCCGTCCATGTCGGTTGCGCCGTGTCGGGGAGACTGACTTTCAGACGACCGCTTCTTCCTTCGGCTTCTGCGGCTTGACGAACTGCTCGCGCGAGACGCCGAGCCACATCACCAGCGGGCTCGCCACCAGCACCGAGGAGTAGATGCCGAAGAGAATGCCGATGGTCAGCGCCAGGGCGAAGTAGTGCAGCACCTCGCCGCCGAAGATCAGCATCGAGAGCACGGCGAGCTGGGTGCTGCCGTGGGTGATGATGGTGCGGCTGATGGTGCCGGTGATGGCGGCGTCGATGACCTGCGGCACGGTGGCCTTGCGCATCTTCCTGAAGTTCTCGCGCACCCGGTCGAAGACCACCACCGACTCGTTCACCGAATAGCCCAGCACGGCCAGCACCGCCGCCAGCACCGGCAGCGAGAACTCCCACTGGAAGAAGGCGAAGAAGCCGAGGATGATCACGACGTCGTGCAGGTTGGCGATGATCGCCGAGACGGCGAAGCGCCATTCGAAGCGCAGCGCCAGGTACACGATGATGCCGAACACCACCAGCAGCAGGGCGATGGCGCCGTTCTCGGCGAGTTCCTTGCCTACCTGCGGGCCGACGAACTCGACGCGCTTGAGTTCGGCGCCGGCGGCGTCCTGTACGAGCGCACCCATCACCGATGCGCCGAGCGCGGCCGAATCCTGGCCCGGCTTGAGCGGCATGCGGATGAGCACGTCGCGGCTGCTGCCGAAGTTGGCCACCTGGGTATCGGTGTAGCCGGCACGGGCCAAGGTGTCGCGGATCTTCTGCGTGTCGGCCGCCTGCGCGTAGCTCACCTCGATCAGAGTGCCGCCGGTGAATTCGACGCTGAAGTGCAGCCCGCGCGTGGCGAGGAAGAACACCGCGGCGACGAAGGTGAGCAACGAAATGACGTTGAACACCAGCGCATGGCGCATGAAGGGGATGTCTTTGCGGATCTTGAAGAATTCCATTGTCTTACTTTCCTCCTGCCTTCCGACGGGCCGCCCCGAGGAAGGCGGCGCCCCCTGTGGGGGCAGCGAACGAAGTGAGCGTGGGGGCCATTATTTCCAGGCGACGTTGCCGATCGACAGCCTGGCCAGCTTGCGCCGGCCGCCGTAGACCAGGTTGACGATGCCGCGCGAGACGACGACCGAGCTGAACATCGAGGTGAGGATGCCGAGGCAATGCACCACGGCGAAGCCGCGCACCGGGCCGGAGCCGAAGATGAGCAGCGCCAGGCCGGCGATGAGCGAGGTGACGTTCGAGTCGAGAATGGTGCCGAAGGCGCGTTCGTAGCCGGCGGCGATGGCCGCCTGCGGCGTGGCGCCGTTCCTCAGTTCCTCGCGGATGCGCTCGTTGATCAGCACGTTGGCGTCGATGGCCATGCCCAGGGTCAGCGCGATGGCGGCGATGCCGGGCAGGGTCAGGGTCGCCTGCAGCAGGGAGAGCAGGGCGATCAGCAGGAGCAGGTTGGTCGACAGCGCCACCACCGAGATGAGGCCGAACATCAGGTAGTAGATGACCATGAAGACGGCGATGGCGACGAAGCCGTAGAGCGTGGAGTTGAAGCCGCGCTCGATGTTCTCGGCGCCGAGGCTGGGGCCGATGGTGCGCTCCTCGATGATCTCCATCGGCGCGGCCAGGCTGCCGGCGCGCAGCAGCAGGGCGACGTCGTTGGCCTCGACGGTGCTCATGCGGCCGGAGATCTGCACGCGGCCGCCGCCGATCTCGGTGCGGATCACCGGGGCGGTGATGACCTCGCCCTTGCCTTTCTCGATGAGCAGGATGGCCATGCGCTTGCCGACGTTCTCGCGTGTGACGTCCTTGAAGATGCGCGCGCCGGCCGAATCCAGGGTGAGGTGCACCGCCGGCTCGTGCGTCTGGTTGTCGAAGCCGGGCTGGGCGTCGGTGAGGCGGTCGCCGGTCAGCACGACCTGCTTCTTCACCAGCAGCGGGCCGCCGCTGCGCTCGACGTAGTATTCGGTGCCGACCGGCGGCTGGCCGCGCGCGGCCTCTTCCATGACCGCCGGGTTCTGGCTGTTCTCGTCGTCGACCAGGCGCACTTCGAGGGTGGCGGTGCGGCCGAGGATGTCCTTCGCCTTGGCCGTGTCCTGCACGCCGGGCAATTGCACGACGATGCGGTCGGCGCCCTGCTGCTGGATCACCGGCTCGGCCACGCCCAGCTCGTTGATGCGGTTGTGCAGGGTGGTGATGTTCTGCTTGAGGGCGAACTCCTGGATGCGCTTCTGCGCCTCCGGCTTCAGCGTGGCGGAGAGCTTGAAGTCGGCGCCTTCCTGGGCCTCGACCAACAGCAGATCGGGCTGGGCGGTCTCGATGGCGGCGCGCGCCTTGTTGCGCGTCTCGCCGTCGCGGAAGCGGATGGCGAGCTGGTCGCGCTCGCGCGCGATGCCGCCGTGGCGCACGCCCTTGTCGCGCATGAGCGAACGCAGGTCGGCGGCGGTGGCGTCGAGCCGCTTGGTCAGCGCGCCCTTCATGTCGACCTGCAGCAGGAAGTGCACGCCGCCGCGCAGGTCGAGGCCGAGGTACATCGGCAGGGCGTGCATGGAGGTGAGCCAGGCCGGGGAGCGCGAGAGCAGGTTGAGCGCCACGACGTAGGCGGCGTTCTCCGGATCGGGATTGAGGGCTTTCTCCACCGCGTCCTTGGCCTTGATCTGCGTCTCGGTGTCGCCGAAACGGGCGCGCACGCTGTTCGGATCGGCGAAGAGGCCCTGATGGGCGATGCCGGCGGCCTTGAGTATCTCCTCGACGCGGGCGAGCAGCCTGGCGTCGACCTTGACCGTGGCCTTGATGCTGGAGACCTGCACCGCCGGCGCCTCGCCGTAGAAATTGGGCAGGGTGTAGAGCAGACCGAGCGCCAGGATGACGCCGATCAGGAGGTATTTCCAGAGCGGGTAGCGGTTCATGTCTCGTGGCGGGGCGGCCGGACCGCCCCGCGGCGGGTGGCTGGGGTCAGAGCGTCTTCAGCGTGCCCTTGGGCAGGATCGCGGTGACGGCGTTCTTCTGGATCGAGATGACGACGTTTTCGGCGATCTCGAGGCCGATGTAGGTTTCATCGACCTTGGTGACGCGGCCGGCGATGCCGCCGTTGGTGAGCACCTCGTCGCCCTTCTGCATGGCTTCGACCATGGCCTTGTGCTCCTTGGCGCGCTTCATCTGCGGCCGGATCATGAGGAACCACAGCACGACGAACATCAGGATGATGGGCAGCATGCCCAACAGGCCGCCGCCCGCATCGCCGGCAGCAGCAGGGGCGGCTTGCGCCCAGGCATTCGATATCAGCACGTTGATCTCCGGAAGTGGATTGGAAGTGGATTGAAAAATCCGCGAAATTATAGCAGCTTGGCGCTTCTTGCCGCGCGGAATTCGGCAATCGTGTCGGCCAGCCGGCCGGCGGCGATGGCCGCCCGCAGCTCGGCCATCAATTGCTGGTAGTAGGTGAGGTTGTGCAGGGTGTTGAGCCGCGCACCGAGGATCTCGTTCACCCGCTGCAGGTGATGCAGATAGGCGCGCGAGAAGTTGCGGCAGGTGATGCAGGGGCAGCTTTCGTCTATCGGGCGCGTGTCGGCGGCATGGGCGGCGTTGCGGATCTTCACCGTGCCATGGCGGGTGAACAGCCAGCCGTTGCGGGCATTCCTCGTTGGCAGCACGCAGTCGAACATGTCGATGCCCTGCGCCACGGCATTCACCAGGTCTTCCGGCGTGCCGACGCCCATCAGGTAGCGCGGCCGCTCCTGCGGCAGCCGCGGCGCGGTGTGGGCGAGGATGCGCTTCATGTCGGCCTTCGGCTCGCCCACCGAGAGGCCGCCGATGGCGTAGCCGTCGAAGCCGATGTCCGCGAGGCCGGCGAGCGACTCGTCGCGCAGGTCCTCGAACATGCCGCCCTGGACGATGCCGAAGAGGGCGTTGGGATTGCCCTCATGGGCGCGCTTCGAGCGCTCGGCCCAGCGCAGGCTGAGGCGCATCGACTTCGCCGCCTCGGCGTGGCTGGCGGGGTAGGGCGTGCACTCGTCGAAGATCATGACGACGTCGGAGTTGAGCACGCGCTGGATGCGCATGGATTCCTCCGGCGTGAGGAAGAGGCGGTCGCCGTTCACCGGCGAGGCGAACTTGACGCCTTCCTCGGAAATCTTGCGCAGGGCGCCGAGGCTGAAGACCTGGAAGCCGCCCGAATCGGTGAGGATCGGCCCGTCCCAGCCCATGAATCGGTGCAGCCCGCCGTGGGCGGCAATGACCTCCAGCCCCGGCCGCAACCAGAGGTGGAAGGTGTTGCCGAGCACGATCTGCGCGCCGAGAGCCTTGACTTCCTCCGGCGCCAGGGTCTTCACCGTGCCGTAGGTGCCGACCGGCATGAAGGCCGGCGTGTCGACGATGCCGTGGGCGAGGGTGAGGCGGCCGCGGCGCGCGGCGCCGTCCGTGGCGATAAGCTCGAATTTCATGGCGCGTCGCGGCGTGTGAGGAACATGGCGTCGCCGTAGCTGAAGAAGCGGTAGCGTTCGGCCACGGCGTGGGCATAGGCGCGGCGCAGATTGTCCAGGCCGCCGAAGGCGGAGACCAGCATGAGCAGGGTGGACTTCGGCAGGTGGAAGTTGGTGATCAGGGCGTCGGCGGTGCGGAAGCGGAAGCCGGGCAGGATGAAGAGCTCCGTCTCGCCCGGGCCGGCCAGTATCTCGCCCTCCTGCGCGGCGGCCTCCAGCGCGCGCAGGGTGGTGGTGCCGACGGCGACGATGCGCCCGCCGCGTGCGCGCGCGGCGGCAAGGGCGCGGGCGGTATCTACGGGGATCACGTAGCGCTCGCGGTGCATGCGATGACGGGCGAGGTCGTCCACGCGCACCGGCTGGAAGGTGCCGGCGCCGACGTGCAGGGTGAGCCAGGCGAAGTCGACGCCGCGCGCGCGTAGCGCGTCCATGAGGGACTCGTCGAAATGCAGCCCGGCCGTGGGCGCGGCGACCGAACCGTGTTCGCGCGCATAGACGGTCTGGTAGCGCGCCTCGTCGGCGTCCTCCGCCTGGCGCTGGATGTAGGGCGGCAGGGGCAGCTTGCCGTGGCGCTCGAGCAGGTCGACCAGGTCTTCCGGGCCGGGGAAGCGCAGCAGGAAGAAAGCCCCCTCGCGCGCCACCACGGCGACTTCCAGCGCGCCTTCCAGCAGCAGCCGGCTGCCCGGCCAGGGCGCATGGCTGGCACGGATCTGGGCCAAGGCCTCGTGGCGCCCGACCGGACGCTCGATCAGCACCTCGACCCGGCCGCCGCTGTCCTTGACGCCGTGCAGGCGGGCATGCAGCACGCGCGTGTCGTTGAAGACCAGCAGGTCGCCCGCCTGCAGCAGCGAGGGCAGGTCGGCGAACCGGCGGTCCTCCAGCCGCGCGCCATCGGCGATCAGCAGACGGCTCGCCGTGCGTTCCGGAAGCGGAACCTGGGCGATCAGTTCGGGCGGCAGGTCGTAGTCGAAATCGGCGAGGGAAAGCGGCATGTATTTGATTCGGGCGACTCGGATGCGGGATAATGCCGACTCTTTGCGCGGCCGGCAATTTTACGCGGCCGATCCCATGCCGGGATGGCGGAATCGGTAGACGCAGTGGACTCAAAATCCACCGCTGGAAACAGTGTGGGGGTTCGACTCCCCCTCCCGGCACCAGGCGATTAACCGTGGTTATTCTGTGGATAACTTCTTTTCCGCAGATCGAAGTTTAGTTTGACAAAAATCAAGGAAGCAAGGCCGTAATAAGCAGAATCTTGCGTCAGCACAAAAACGTATAATTTTTTTGGGCTCTTTCCATTAATCGTTAATCGGGTTCTTCGTTGAGGGAGATATCAGATGCAGAAACGCAAATCGAAATCCGTTGCCCTGTCTCTGGCGGCTCTGCCGCTTGCGCTTGCCGGCGTGTTCGGCAACGCCTATGCGCAGGATGCGGCGCCCCCGGCCATGACGGCGGAGGAGAAGGCGACCGGCAAGAAGATCTACTTCGAGCGCTGCGCCGGCTGCCACGGTGTGCTGCGCAAGGGCGCCACCGGCAAGAACCTCGAGCCGAGCTGGACCAAGAAGGACAAGGACGGCAAGGAGACGTCGGGTGGCATGCTCAAGCTCGGCACCCAGCGTCTGGAGAAGATCATCGCCCTCGGCACCGAAGGCGGCATGGTCAACTACGACGACATCCTGACCAAGGAAGAGATCAACGTCATGGCGCGCTATATCCAGAACGTGCCTGACGTGCCGCCCGAGTTCAGCCTGAAGGACATGCAGGATTCGTGGAAGCTGATCGTGCCGGTCAAGGACCGCCCGACCAAGCAGATGAGCAAGGTCAACCTGAAGAACGTCTTCGCCACCACCCTGCGCGACACCGGCGAACTGGCGCTGATCGACGGCGACACCAAGCAGATCTGGCAGATCCTGAAGACCGGCTACGCGGTGCACATCTCGCGTCTGTCGCTCTCCGGCCGCTATGTCTATACGGTCGGCCGCGACGGCCTGGTGACCCTGATCGACCTCTGGTTCGAGAAGCCCACCACCGTGGCGACGATCAAGATCGGCTCCGATGCCCGCTCGGTCGACACCTCGAAGTTCAAGGGCTACGAGGACAAGTACCTGGTCGGCGGTTCCTACTGGCCGCCCCAGTACTCGGTCATGGAAGGCGACACCCTGAAGCCGCTCAAGGTCGTATCGACCCGCGGCATGACGGTGGATGGCGAGTATCACCCCGAGCCGCGCGTGGCCTCGATCGTGTCCTCGCACATCAAGCCGGAGTGGGTCATCAACGTCAAGGAAACCGGCATGATCCTGCTGGTGGACTACAGCGACATCAACAACCTGAAGACCACCACCATCAATTCCGCCAAGTTCCTGCATGACGGCGGCTGGGACGCTTCCAAGCGTTACTTCCTGGTGGCGGCGAACGCCTCGCACAAGGTCGCGGCGGTCGACACCAAGACGGGCAAGCTGGCCGCCCTGGTCGACACCAAGAAGATCCCGCACCCGGGCCGCGGCGCCAACTTCTTCCATCCGAAGTATGGCCCCGTCTGGGCGACCGGTCACCTCGGCGATGCCGTGGTATCCCTGATCTCGACGCCGTCGGAAAAGCCCGAGCACGCCAAGTTCAAGCAGTACAACTGGAAGGTGGTCGAGGAACTGAAGGTGCCGGGCGCCGGCAACCTGTTCGTCAAGACGCATCCGAAGTCGAAGCGTCTCTGGGCCGATCTGCCGATGAACCCCGAGCGCGAGAACGCCGAGGTGAACTACGTGTTCGACCTGACCGACCTGTCCAAGCCGCCGGTCAAGGTCGACGTCGCCAAGGACTCCGGCCTGCCGGTGACCAAGGCGCTTCGCCGCGCGGTGCACCAGGAGTACAACGAGAAGGGCGACGAAGTCTGGATCTCGCTCTGGGGCGGCAAGACCGACCAGTCCGCCATCGTGGTGTATGACGACAAGACCCTGAAGGTCAAGAAGGTGATCACCGATCCGAAGATGATCACCCCGACCGGCAAGTTCAACGTCTATAACACGGTGAAAGACATCTACTAAGCAACAATTCAGCAGCAAGACATCCCGGGGGCCTAGCGCCCCCGGATGTTTGTTGGGAACTGTTTTTGAATAGAGCGGGTATCCGAATGTCCGGCAATGATTCCTCTTTCGGCCGACTCTGGCGCGCCCTGCGCCGGCCCAGCGCCAAGTATTCCCTGGTGACTTTGCTGGTGGTCGGTTTCGTCGCCGGCATCGTTTTCTGGGGTGGCTTCAACACCGTGGTGGAGGCCACCAATACCGAG
>Ga0194126_10000442_pt1 | contig 69261 bp, 57 predicted proteins | sample TA2KigC150mmetaG_FD_148641 | JGI IMG/M metagenome (GOLD analysis project Ga0194126, IMG submission 148641) | Freshwater microbial communities from Lake Tanganyika, Tanzania - TA2015035 Kigoma Deep Cast 150m | ecosystem: Environmental > Aquatic > Freshwater > Lake | place: Tanzania: Lake...
AGCGATCTCACCTGGCTTGGAGGCACTGCAATCTTCAAGAAGCCTATGAAAGTGCCTGGCACGTGAACGCTTACAGGTTAAGTTAAGGTTGGACTGGCGGCCATATCAATGAGCTTCATTGCTCTCCTCTCTTCTTCATGTCCACGAAGATCGTTACCCAGGCCACGAGCATCGCGGCCACCACGATGGGGGGAGCCACCAGCTTGTAGGGCACCTGGGACAGAAAGCGATAGATGATGCCCAGCGTCGCCATCTCAAGGACGTAGATGACGATCAGGGCGATCATCGCTTGCAGTCCACAGCCGACCCTTCTTCTCATTCCGATTATCGCATCGAGCCCATCAAGGAATACATGGGCAGGATCACCGAGACCGCCAGGAAGCCCACCATCCCCCCCACGAAGAGCATCAAAGCAGGCTCCATCATTCCCGTGAGCGTGTTGATCTTACGATCTGCCTCCTCCTCATAGAAAACGGCTAAGGTGTCCAGGTTCGAATCCAGGGTGCCCGTCTCCTCGCCGACCCGCACCATCTGGGCCAGCAGGCTGGGGAAGACCTTCTCCTCACGTATGGGCCGCGATAAACCGTGCCCCTGCAGCATCTCTGTACGTATCCGCTGAACGGCCTCCTTTATGATGACATTCCCCATCGTATCTACGATCAGGGTCATGATCTCGGCCACAGGGAGCCCCGCCCGCAAGAGGATGGACATGGTGTGGCAGAGTTGGGACACATTGCTCTGGATGTTGATGGCACCTATGAGCGGGATCTTCAGGAGCAATATGTCGCGCTGCCGCTGGCCAATGGGAGTCCTTAAATACAAAACAACTGCGGTTACCAGAAATGCAGCGCCGGCCACCATGTGGGTCCGATAGGTCGTGCTGAAGTCAGTGACGGCGATGAGTATCCTGGTGGTTATGGGCAGCTCCATCTCGAATTCGCCAAACAGCCCCATTATGCCGGGAAGAGTAAAGTTGATCATCAGGAACACCACCCCGATGGCCAGGGATAGGACAAAGGCCGGGTAAGCCATGGCTCCTCGCAACCTGCGCGTCAGGGCCTCCCGTTTTTCCATGTAAGTCGCCAGTTGCCGCAGTACGGCCTCCATGTTCCCCATCCGCTCCCCTATCTCGATCATCCGGCTGTAGATGGGAGGAAAGGTCTGCGGATGCCTCCTCAGTGCATTGGAGAGGGTCTCGCCCTCCTGCACATCTTCGCTGACCTCTTGAAGCGCTCTCTTCAGAGGCTTGCTGCTGCACTCCTCCGCCAACATCTGGATGCCAGCCAGAATGGTGATGCCTGACTCGAGCAGGGTCGCTAATTGGCGGCTGAAGACAATCAGGTCTCGGGTCTTCACCCCGAAGAAAGTAGGCATCAGCGCCGCAAAATCGGCCCCAGGTCGGGTCGGTTTGAGGCTGACAATGATGTAATCCGATCGCCAGAGGGCCTCCTCCGCCGCCCCCTCCGAGGGGACGTTGAGTACACCCTGCACTCGCTCTCCAGCTCTCGTGTAGGCGACATACTTGTAAGGCATGATCACTCGCTCACTCAGCCAATCACAAACACGTTCCGCAGCACTTCGCTGGGCGTGGTGAGACCCTCTTTCACTTTCAGCATCCCATCGCGCCACATGCTCATCATGCCCTCTTCAACAGCTTTGGTTTTGATGACGTCGCTGCCCGCGCCCTGAAGCACCAGGCGTCTAATCTCTTCGCTCATCACCAGGATCTCGTAAACGCCCATCCGGCCATAATAACCAGTCATGGCACAGAAGTTGCAGCCCGTCCCATGATAGAACTTGGTTCGCTTCTCCCCTATCTCCTTCTCGTAGGCCAACTGCTCTTCCTCAGTGCCCTCACGGAGGATGCGACAATGCGGGCAGACGCGGCGCACCAGGCGCTGGGCGACGATGCCCACCATCGCCGAGGTGAGGAGGAAGGGCTCTACTCCCAGGTCCATCAGCCGAAACAGGGCCCCCACGGCGTCGTTGGCGTGTACCGTGGATAACACCAGGTGCCCCGTCAGAGCGGCCTGGATGGCGATGCTGGCCGTCTCCCTGTCACGAACCTCGCCCACCAGGATGACGTCTGGATCCAGGCGCATGGTGGCTCGCAGGCCGCTGGCGAAGGTGATGTTGGCCTGGGGGTTGACCTGCATCTGGTTGATGTTGGCGAAGCGGTACTCGACGGGGTCCTCGATAGTGATGATATTGCGTTCCCTGGAATCCAATTGGTTGATGGTAGCGTAGAGGGTCGTCGTCTTGCCCGAACCGGTCGGCCCACTGGCCAGGAGCATGCCGTAGGGAGATCGGATTAGATCTCGATAGGTTTCCAGAGAATCGGGAAGGAATCCCAGCTCCGGGAGGTCCATAACGGATATGGACTTGTCCAGGACGCGCAATACGGCCATCTCTCCCCAGGAGGTGTCCGCCGTGGCCACGCGGATATCCACCTCTGTGCCATCCGCTGAGATGGAGAAGTGGCCATCCTGAGGGCGTCTGCGCTCGGCGATGTTCATATTGGCCAACACCTTCACTCTGGAGACCAGTGGCCCGTGGACGCTCAAGGGCAAGGAGAGGGTATCGTGCAGGATGCCATCAATGCGGTAACGAACGCGCAGGTGGTCTTGCTGCGGTTCGAGGTGGATGTCCGAGGCCCGGTCCTTCACTGCCTGAGAGACGAGGAGGTTTACGGCGCGCACCACGGGAGCCTGGGCGATGAGGTCAGAGCTTATCCTCTCCTCCGCCCCCACCCGCTCCGGCGCAACGGGGATGATGTGGCGAATCTGCTTCTCGATCTCCCCTACGGCCCGGTAGTGGAGGTTGATGGCCCCTCGCACGTCCATCAAGGCGGCGCGCAAGACCTTGACCTCCCTCCTGGATAGGGCCCGCACGTCCTCGATGGCGTATAGATTATTGGGGTCAGTCATGGCCACCACCAGGAAATCATCTTCGATGCGGAGAGGCATGATATCCCACTTGCGGGCGACGGCCTCAGGAATTAAGCGCAAGGCGGCCGGTTGGACGGTGTATCTCTTGAGATCAATACGAGGCAGGCCTGGCATCTCGGCCCGACCTTCGATCATCTCCACGATAGCGTTTATATCGAGGGGCTTGTACAGGACACCGTCAACCCCGGCCTCTATGGCTTCGGAGACCGATTCCCCCAGGGCGGTGTGCCCGGTAATGAGCATCGTCGTCAGCCGGGAGTCTATAGCCTTGATCTGCCGCAGGGCCTCGACTCCGTTCATGCCGGGCATCACTACGTCTATCAACGCCAGATCGAAGCGCTGGCTTCTCACTTCTTCGAGGGCCTTTTGACCATCGTGAGCGACGACCGCGCGATAGCCCTTCTCTTCCAGGATGTCCGAGAGCGTTTCACACAAGTTGGCATCGTCGTCAACTATCAAGATGTTAGCTTTCTCGTCCAATTTCCCCACCCTCTTCTGTTTACGAGCTAAAAGTGTAATTTTACCACCAATTGGGTACATAAGTATTATACCACATCAGGCCCGTGATCGCAACTGTTTAGTAAAAGACGTTGCGCAGCACCTCGCGGGGTGTCGTGATGCCCTCTTGCACTTTCAGCATACCGGCTCGCCGCAGGGGCACCATCCCCTCCTTGACGGCCTGAGCCTTGATCTCGTCAGCGCTGGCACCCGTTATCAGCAAGTGTTTGATCTGATCACTCATCACCAGAACCTCGAACACGCCAGTCCGACCAAGGTAGCCCGTATTGGCGCAGAAGTTACAGCCTGCCCCGTAGTAGAATTGGGTTCGCGCCTCCCACACCTCCTGCTCATAGGCCAACCGTTCCTCTTCGGGCACATCGCGGAGGGAGCGGCAGTGCGGACAAAGCCGCCGCACCAGGCGCTGACTGACAACGCCGATCACTGCTGAGCCGATCAGGAAGGACTCGACACCCAGATCTATGAGGTGAAAGAGGGCGCTTACGGAGTCCTTGCTGTGGACCGACGACAGCACCAATGGCCCTGCCAGGGCGGCCTGGACGGCCGCCTTCGCCGTCCCCGCATCGGGGATCTCGCCCACCAGGATGACGTCTGGATCCAGGCGCATGATGGCTCGCAAACCGCTGGCAAAGGTGAGGTCAACCTGGGGGTTGACCTGGATTTGCTTCATGTTGTCGAAGTGGTACTCGATAGGGTTCTCGATAGTCACGACATTGCATTCCTCGGTGCTCAGTGAGTTGAGGGAAGCATATAGAGTCGTCGTCTTGCCCGAGTTTGGGGGCCCGCTGACCAGGATCAGGCCGGGGAGAGACTGAATTAGACCTCGATAGAGCTCCAGGGAATCGGAGAGGAAGCCTAGCTCGGAGAGCTCCATAACCGATACCTGCTCCATGACGTGCAGCACGGCCACCTCTCCCCACGATGTGTTGACCGTGGCAGCGCGGACGTTTACCTCCCGGCCGCCATCTATCGAGACGGTGAACTGGCCGTCCTGGGGCCGTCTTCGTTCAGTGATGTCCATTTGGGCCAGAACCTTCAGCCGGGCAAGCAATGGGGTGTGGACGTTCAGCGGCAGGGATAGCCTGTCGTGCAGGTGGCCATCAATGCGGTAACGGATGCGCAGGCGATCCTGCTTCGGCTCAACGTGGACGTCCGAAGCCCCATCTTTCACCGCCCCGGCGAGGAGGAGATCCATGATGCGCACGACAGGGACCCGGGCCAGGTCGGCAGAGGCAATCTGTTCGATTTCCCTCTCGATCTCGTCCATGGCCCGATAGTGAAGGTTGATAGCCCCGCGCACGTCCATCAGGGCGGCGCGCAGGGGCCTGATGTGCATTCTGGTGCGAGTCTGGATTTCATCGAGGACGTACAGGTTCTCAGGACGGCTCATGGCCACGACCAGGGAATCGCCTTCGATGCAAAGAGGTATCACGTCGTATTTCCTGGCCGTCTCCTCAGGGATCAGGCGCAAGGCTTCAGGTTGGACCTGGTATTTCTTTAGATCAATGAGCGGAGGCCCGGCGCGAGCCCCGGCCTTGCTCTCGATCATCTCCACGATGGTGTCTATATCAAAGGGTTTGTACAAGACCCCTTCGACCCCGGCCTGCAGTGCCTCAGAGACCATCCCCTCCAGGGCGCTGTGCCCGGTCATGATCATGGTGGTGGTCTCAGGATTGGCTCTCTTGATCTCCCGCAGCGTCTCGACCCCGTTCATACCGGGCATCATGATGTCTATGAGCGCCAGGTCGAAGTGCCGTCTCCCCGCCCCTGCCACAGCACTGGGGCCATCCCCAGCAACGACCACGCTGTATCCCTTATCCTCCAGGATGTCCAATAGTGTCTCACACATGCTGGCATCGTCGTCAACTATCAAAATGCTGGCCTTCTCGTTCATGCTTCGTCTCTCCTTCACTCAACACTGGCAATCTCACCACGAAAACCGTCCCGCTCCTGTCCAGGCGTTCTACGGCGATGGTGCCCCCGTGGCCCTCCACGAGTAGCTTGCTCACCGCCATTCCCAGACCGGTGCCACCTGCCGATGCGAGGGGGGCAGCGGCTGCCGCCAGGTTCTCCTCGGGGATGATGAGGCCGGCAGCTTCAAACCCTATTTTCACGAAGCCGTCCTGCTTCCTGGCGACGATCTGGAGCCTGCCACCTTCCGGCAACCCTTCGACGATCCTCAAAATTATGTTGGTGAAGGCTCTCTGCAATTGGGAGGCGTCGGCCATTAGAGGCGGCAGGCCATCGTCCAGGCGGATAGTTGCTTCCCAATGACCTGGCAGGGAGGCCTGGGATAGCGACTCCGCCACGATTACCTTGACGTCGCTTTTCTGAAGGGCGGGCTCCTTGGGCGAGGCGAAGTCCATCAGGTCGGCGATGATCCTGTTGGAGTTAGCGACTTCCCTTCCCATGATCCGAAGATGTTTTTTCACCTTCTCATCGCCGAGGCCCAGCCTCATGTCGAGGTAGTAGATGGAGTTGTTCATCACCCCCAGCTTGTTCTTGAGATCGTGGCCCACGGTTCTTATCAACTGTCCCAGAGCAGGCGACACCTCAAACGAGACACGGTCTCCTGGTCTCACTTTGCTCGCCTCCGTGGCGCTTTCGGCGGCAGATCTCGTCCACAAGTGTAATCACCTCCTCTATATCGAAAGGTTTGTAGAGAAAGGTATAAACGTCTTTTTTCAAAGGTTCCTCTAGCAAATTACTCACCCCCTGGCGATGAGCGGTCATCATCACGGCGACTGCCTGGGGATTGATGTCCTTGATGGCCAGATACGTCCCCAGGCCATTCATATTGGGGAGCTTCATGTCTATGAAGACCATGTCGTATCTGTTCCCTCGCGCTATCTCGACCGCTTCCTCGCCACTCAAAGCGGTATCAGTCTGGTAACCCCTGGCCTCCAGTATGTCCTTGAAGAGCTCGCAGGTATGGGGATCGTCGTCAACCACCAGTATGAGCCCCCCTTCCTTTACACATTCGATGAGATCAAGCATTCTTTCCATATCGAAGGGCTTATAGAGCACCCCGTACGCCCCCTCTCGCAGGGCTTCCCTGATGCGGTCCTCGACAGCGTAGGCCGTCATCATCACCACGGCTGTTTCCGGCTGGATTCTCTTGATCTGTTTGAAGGCCTCCACCCCGTCCATCCCCGGCATCTTGATGTCCATGAGAATGACATCGAAGTCCATCTCTTTGACCTTCTCGAGGGCCTCGTGGCCATCCAGGGCGATAGTAGTACAGTAACCTCTCTCCTCAATGATGTCGGACAGGGTTTCACACATCCCCCCATCGTCGTCCACTATCAAGATGCTACCTTTATTGCTATTGCCCATGCTTCTCCCTTCCTACTCGAACCTGAACCCCTTCTCGGTGAAAAGTTTCAAGCAAACGTCATTGTTTGAAGCTTTGTTGAAGTTCTTCCCCTGCCCGTGTCCGTTCGGTGAGGCTCTGCTCTAACTCCTGGATCAACCTGGCCTTGCGCCAGGCGGCGGCCATCTGATGGGCGAAGGCGGTGATGGCCGGCACGTCGTCCTCGGTCAGGTCGTTCGACTGCACAGAGAACACGCCGAGGACCTTATCCTCCACTATGAGGGGGGCAGCGATGGAATTCGCGACTTTCAGCAATTTCGTTATTTGCTTGGCGAACCTCTTGATGGGCCCGGGTAGCAACTGCCGCACAACCTCCTCCACATTTTCTACGAGGATTGCCTTCCTCTCCCAGACCACGTTTCTGTATACATCCACAGTTTCGACAGGTATGGGCAGGTCCTCGGCTTTGAGGCCCACCAGCTTCTCGGCAGCCTTGATCGCTCCGGCTTCATAGCTGAAGTATTTGAGGAACAGCCTGCTCTGGCCCTCGTCCGTGAGGAGAACCACACAGACGAAGCCGAGTTTCTTGAGCTCCTCCGCTACTGCGGTGAATATCTTTTCCGGTGTCAGGGCTTTCTCCATAGCTATAGCCGCCTGGTTCAGCGCTTGCAGCAATCGCTCCGTCCGCTTGCGCTCGGTGATGTCACGAAGCATGTGAAAGAAGATCGCTCGACCATCTTGCGTCCAGTGACTGATTGGGTAGATCGCCGACGCAAACCACCGTCCGGAGTGGGTGTCGAATAACTCCTGTTCAATGGCGTAACCTTTCTCTACAGCTTCCTCCAGTGGACAGCCAGGGAAGGGCCCGTCAAGCCCATGCACCACCTTGGGGCAATATCCACCAACGATCTTCTCCGGATCCAGCCCCAAATGCCGTCTCACCGCCTTGTTGGCTAATACGATGTGGTGAGTTTCATCGACTAGCAGAACATAGAAGGGAAGAGCGTCTAGGATCTCCTGGATCCCTGACCCGACGTTAGTCTCTGCGCTCCGTTCACCTTCTCCAGAGGTGGCGTCAACAAGATATGGGTAGCGATCATCAATTTGCCGCAACTCCTCGATACACCCACGCTCAGCTTCGATTCCCTCGAGTTTCGCAACGCGCAACATTAGCGTCTCCTCCGCCTGCTGCGCTCGGCCTCCGCTGCTTCCAATTCGGCGACCCGTTGGCGCAGTCCTGCCAATTCAGTGATGAGTTGCTCTTTGGTCTTGTCTTGATCTTTCACTGTGTCCTCCCAAAACAGGCAGCAATTTCACCTAACCAACCGATATCGGCAACCTGACCCTAAAGGTCGTCCCCTTCCCCATCTCGCCTGTCACTTCGACAGGCTCAGTGTGCGGCCTGAGCCCTGTCCAGAGGCTTTCCACCTCGATGCTGCCTTTATGGGCCTCTATGATCTGCTTGCTGACAGCCAAACCCAAACCAATGCCTTTGGCCTTGGTGGTGAAAAGAGGCTCGAAGATCTTCTCTAGATTCTCCTCCGGTATCCCACAACCGGTGTCCTTGAATTCCGTGACGATGAATCCCTCCTCCGCCTTGGTGGTGATCTCCAGCCTCCCTCCCTCGGATACGGCCTGCACAGCGTTCGAGATCATGTTGATGAAGACCTGTTCCAACTGGCTCGGATCGGCCATCAACGGGGGCAAATCTTCGTCTAAGTGGGTGATCACCACCACGGAGTCCGGCACCCTGGTGCGCGAAAGCGCATCTCGAACTATCGTATTGATGTGGGTCTTCCGTAAGGCTACCTTTTGATCTCGTGCAAAGTTCATCAGGTCGTTGATGATTTTGTCCGACCGCGCTACCTCGTTCTCTATGATACCGAGGTGTTTCTTCACCTTCTCATCAGCCTCTGACAGCTTCATGTTGATATAGTAGATGGAGTTCTTGATGATACCTAAGGGGTTGCGCAATTCGTGGCCCACGCTGGCTCCCAGTTGGCCTATGGCGGCCAATCTCTCGGCGCGAAGCAGACGCTCCTGGGCATCTCGGAGCTCCCTGGTGCGTTCCTCCACCATCTCTTCCAGCCGCTCCGCGTACTCTTTCAGCGCCTCCTCGGCCCGCTTGCGCTCGGTGATGTCCTGCACGACGATCACTGTAGAACCGTCTGTGGCCCCCTTCCCCCAACCCTTCGACGGTTGGACCTGTATGAGGACGTATCGTTGCAAGTGCTCGTCGTAGGCTTCGCATTGGGCGGGCTGTCCCTGGAGCGCCTTGCCCCATGCCTGTTTCCAGAAGGAGTCGAGATAGCAGGGAGAATCCGCACCGCCGGGGTGGAGAAGCTCGTGGAACTCCCGCCCCTTCACCTCCGTAACCCGTGCCAGGTTCCAGGTCTCCACAGTCCGGTTCGCTCGGATGATGCGCCCCTGATCGTCTACCAGGCAAATGAGTTCGGATAGTGAATCAGCAGTGGACTCCCACTCCCGCTTCGCCCGTTCGATCTGCTTCAGGGACTCTCTAAGCGCTTCCTCCGCCCGTTTGCGCTCGGTGATGTCGGTGTAGACAGCGACTGCCCCGATGAACCTGTCTCCCACCAGGATCGGGGACCCAGCCACGATGACGTCCACCGGAGAGCCATCCTTCCGATAACGAATGGTCTCTACGGGAGGTAATTCTCCCTTGCCCATGACTATCCGTGTAAACCCAACTGCTTCCCCAAAGGTATCGGGGTTGGTAATCACATCGTCAATATCCTGGCCAATCACCTCCTCCTGTGAGTATCCGAACAGCCTCTCTGCACCCGGGTTCCATTCCACGATCCGATGGCGGGCATCCAGGGTCACGATGGCGTCGGGGGCGGCTCCCAGCACCCCTTCCAGATACAGCCTCCGCTCTTCGCGCTCGGCCTGCTTGTGCTCGGTGTTCGCTGCTTCCAATTCGGCGACCCGTTGACGCAACTCTGCCAATTCATTTGCGAGCTGCTCTTTCGTCTTTTCTTCATCTCTCATCCCGTGGATCTCCTGAAAACAGGCCGCCACTTCACCTAACTGGAATTTGATCTTAGCTACAAGAATTACAATCAAAGTATAGCATAGCTTCCCCAACCTATGGGTGAAAATATAGTGAAACCCGCATGAATTTTGCGTGAAAGCAGAGCAAAACAAAAAGCCGAGGCCTTGCGCCTCGGCTTCACTATTTCTCCTTCGCTTACCTACTCTTCCTTCACCTCTGCTTCACCTTTCTCCTCTCGCACGGGCTCCGCTTCCTCAATGTCTTCCCGCATCGGAAAGGAGCTTGCCTTGAACGGCTCGACTGAGCCTGTCCTGAGCCCCTCGGCTTCGCTCAGGATAAACTCCGTCGAAGGGCTCGCCGAAGTCTCGCCCGGTTCCAGATCAAGCAGCTTGCAGTAGACGTAATTCCCCACCACGCGCAGGCTGGCGAGAATGGGGGCAGCCAGGAATATGCCCAACATGCCAGCCAAGCTTGCTCCGGCGATGGCCCCGATGATGACCACCAGGGGATGCAGGTTGAGGCTGTGGCCAATGATGCGGGGCACCAGAAAGTTGTTCTCCACCTGCTGGATGACCACGTAAAGGCCAATGACCAGGATGGCAAACCAGTCGTTAGAGATGGGCAGGTGGGTGGAGCCTTGAAAGTAGGCGATGAGGACGGCGGGGATGGCAGCGACGGTAGGGCCGACGTTGGGGATGATCTCCAGGACACCAGCCATTATCCCCAGGATGAGGGCGTTCCTTACCCCCACAACTTGCATGGTCACCCCCACCAACGTCCCTACGACAGCACACAGGACAAGCTGGCTCCGGAGAAAGGCGCTCCAGACGACGTTGATCTGCCTGGCCAGCCAGTGAACTTCCTCCCGATAGTCTGCCGGCACGAGGTCACCAAAGGAGCGCCCCAGCTTATCCAGGTCTTTGAGCAGGTAGAAGGAAACGATGAGGACGAAGATGAGCCAGGCAAAACCAGAGGCCAGGCCAATGAGGAGAGAGACCGTCCGTGAGACGAGGGGCGAGATGACGTTCTGTAAGGTGCCGGTCACCTCTTTGTAGACATCTTTAAGGTCCACGTAGAAGCCAAAGACGAAGAGAGGCTGCTCGAAGAAGCGGCTGATGTCCTCGACGATGTCCTGGAAGCTCACGTTTATGCCCTTCACCTGCTGGATGAGGCTGGGAACTAAGGCCACGAGCACCAGGCTCAAGATGACGACGAGGGTCAAGTAGATGCTCAGCACGGCCAGGGTGCGGGGCAGCTTGGTCCTGGTAGTGAGGAATCTGACCGAGGGATTCAGAACGTAGGCCAGGATGACGGCGATGGCCAGGGGAGTGATGATCTGGCTGAAGCGATAGACGATCCATACCAGAACCGCCAGGCCACTGATAATCACCAGCCACTTGGTGGATTGACTCCAGCTTTTGGACATGATGGACTCTCGACTTTCGTGTTCACTCTACAAACCCTATCTCATCAAGAGGCCAGTAGGAAAACCAGGCTCGGCCAACGATATTATCCAGGGGCACTGGGCCAAACGAGCGAGAGTCGTTGCTGAAGCCACGGTTATCACCCAGGACGAAAACGTGCTTAGGTGGCACCACGGTAGCTCTCATGTCCCTTTGGGGCTGCTGAGATATATATGGCTCTTCCAGAGGTTGCTCGTTAATATAAACCCTGCCGTCCTTGATCTCCACCTTCTCACCTGCCAGGCCGACGACGCGCTTGATGAGCAGCCCTGACCTGGCCTGAGAAACCTGGAGGACGACGATGTCGCCTCGTCGTGGCTCGTGGAAGTTATAAGAGAGTTTCTCCACCACCAGACGCTGGTCTGAGTGCAGGTTGGGCTCCATGCTCTGGCCGTAGACGCGGGTGGCCTGGGCCAGGAAGAGGTTGATGAGCAGGGCAATGAGAACGGCGGGCACCACGGTCTCCAGCGCCTCACTCAACCACCTCAAAGCGATCCTGAAAGCTGAGCCTCGTTTTCCGGTTTCCGGGTCTTGCTGAAATTCCTCCAACTTTCAACCTCCAACCTTAGCAGATCACAAGCTATCAGCAGCGGCTCCCATGCCGCCGAAACTTCCAACAAGCTAGCGGCGATGGGAAGGGCGGCGAGCGCGCGCCCCCATGCTGCCTGGGCCATGCTCCCGGGAGTCGCGCCGATCACTTCGACCGGAGGGCTTGCGGTCGTGCTCGCGGGCCTCCTCGGCCGTCCACCCTGCCAGGACCGCCTGACGGGAGAGCTTGATCTTGCCCTCCCGATCAATGTCAATGATCATGACCATGATCTCGTCGCCCACGCGAACCACATCCTTTACACTAGGTACTCGGTAATCCGCCAGTTGCGAGATGTGGACCATGCCATCCTGGCCGGGCAGTATCTCCACGAAGGCTCCGTAATCTTCGATACGCACCACTTTGCCAGTGTAAATCTTCCCTATCTCTGGTTTCTCTACCAGAGCTTCGACCATTTCCCTGGCTCGCTGGGCACTGGGACCATCGGTGGAGGCGATGTAGACGCTGCCGTCGTCCTCCACGTCTATCTTGACCCCCGTCTCCTCCTGGATGCGGCGGATGGTCTTGCCGCCCGGGCCGATGATAGCACCGATCATCCCCGGATCAACCTTGATGATGGTGATGCGCGGCGCATAGGGCGACAAATCTGGCCTGGCCTCAGGAAGCACCTCCAGCATCTTATCCAGAATGAAGAAGCGCGCTTCCTTTGCCTGTGCCAGAGCCTCAGTCACGATCTCGTAGCTCAGGCCTTTGACCTTGATGTCCATCTGCAGAGCGGTGATGCCCTTCCTGGTGCCGGCTACTTTGAAGTCCATGTCTCCCAGGTAATCCTCGATCCCCTGGATGTCGGTCAGGATGCGGTACTCGTCCTCATCCTTTACCAGGCCCATGGCGATGCCGGCCACCGCGGCCTTGATGGGCACGCCGGTGTCCATCAGAGCCAGCGCGGAACCGCACACGCTGGCCATGGAAGTAGAACCGTTGGAGGATAGAACCTCGGAAACCAGGCGGATGGTATAGGGGAACTCCTCCTCGGGGGGGACCACGGGCAAGAGAGCTCGCTCGGCCAGGGCCCCATGACCGATCTCCCTCCGGCCTGGCCCGCGCAGCCAGCGGGTCTCTCCAGTGGAGTAGGGCGGGAAGTTGTAGTGGTGCATGAAGCGCTTGGACTCCTCAGGATAGAGGCCATCCAGGGGCTGTTCTTCCCTGGGAGTGCCCAGGGTGGAGATGGTCAGCACCTGGGTCTCGCCGCGGTTGAAGAGCCCCGATCCGTGAGCCCGCGGCGAGATGCCCACCTCGCAGGATATGGGCCGGATCTCCCGCGGACCGCGCCCATCGGGGCGAAGGTTTTTGTGGAGAATTTGCCTGCGCACCTCGGCCCTCAGCAAGTCGTCGAAGACCTCTTTGACATCCCTTTCCTGGTATTCATCTCCCAGCTCAGTCAGGAGTTCCTCCTCCAGGGCGTCCAGGGCCTGGTTGCGTTCCTCCTTCCTGCTGGTCTCGTCCAGGACTCGCTTGATCCGCCCCTCCAGTCGTTCCGCCACGATCTGGCGCAATTCCTCACTTACGGCGAAGGGTTTATACGCTGACTTGGGCTTGCCCACCTGCTGGCGCATTTCCTCCTGGAGAGCGATGATGGGCTGCATGGCCTCGTGGCCGGACTTGATAGCCTCCACGATCAGCTCCTCCGGCACCTCGTTGGCCCCAGCTTCCACCATCATCACCGCTTCGGCGGTGCCCGCCAGGCGCAGATCCAGGCTGCTCCCTTCCATTTGAGAGATGGTGGGATTGAAGACAAATTGCCCATCAATGTAGCCCACCCGCACTGCCCCCACCGGCCCCATGAAGGGTATATTGGAGATAGTGAGGGCCGCCGAGGCCCCAATGACCGTCAGGATGTCAATTTGATGTTCCTGGTCGTGGGACAGCGCGGTGACGATCACCTGCACCTCGTTGCGCATGTCCTTGGGGAAGAGGGGGCGGATGGAACGGTCGGTGAGGCGACAGATGAGGATGGCTGCCTCGTGGGGGCGCCCCTCGCGGCGGAAGAAGCTGCCGGGGATGCGCCCTGCGGCGTAGAGCCTTTCTTCGTAATCCACCGTTAAGGGGAAGAAGTCTGTGCCTTCGCGTGGTTGCCCCGCCATAGTGGCCGTGGCCAGGAGCAAGGTGTCGCCACAACGCAGGGTGACAGCACCACCCGCCTGGCCGGCCAGCTTGCCAGTTTCGATGCTAATGGGATAATCCCCAATAGCAGCGGTGAATTGATTTGTCATTAGATTTACACCTCCGAGCTGAGGCCAGGCTCAGAGGCCAGGGACTGGGGAGTAGGTCAAATCGCAATATCTAATATCCAATACCCAAAAATCTTGTTATTAGCTATTGGCTATTAGATATTGATTTGGCGCACTCCCCAATTCCTAAACCTCATCGCCCAACCCCGCGTTAGTTTGTGGTGTGGCTTATAGCCTATGGCCAACGGCGCACCGCTATCAGCTATCTGCTATCTGCCACCTGCTACTTTCGTAGACCCAGTCGCTCGATAATCTTTCTGTAGCGTTCTGAATCCTTTTGATTCAGATACGCTAACTGGCGTCTGCGCTGCCCGACCATCTTGAGTAGCCCCCGCCGTGAATGCTCGTCGTGCTTGTGATTCTTCAGGTGTTCAATCAGTTGATTGATCCTGGTCGTCAGCAGCGCGATCTGGACCTCGGGCGAACCGGTGTCTGTGGGGTGCATGTGATATTCCTGGATGATGGTTGCTTTCTCGCCTCTCGATAGAGCCACACTTACCTCCCAATGTTATCAGTTTAAACTGCCCAATGATCAAGCGGTGCTTTGTCTTGTGGGCTGCCATAGATAGCTCTGTAAAATTCCTCACGGGGAAAATTATAGCACATTTCTCGGTAGTATGCAAACAAAGGGCAGCCCTCAGTTTCTCTCCTCTCACAGTATCAGCATCGCATCGCCGAAGCTGTAAAAGCGATACCCCCTCTGGATAGCTTCTCGATACGCGCTATCAATCAGCTCTTTGCCAGCGAAAGCCGCCACCAGCATCAACAGGGTCGAGCGCGGCAGGTGGAAGTTGGTAATCAGGGCATCTACGGCGCGGAACTGGTAGCCGGGGTAGATGAAGAGTTCGGTCCAACCGGTGAAGGGTCTCAGGTCGCAGGTCTCAGGTCGCAAGTCGCTTTTGGGTTTTGAGGTTTGGACTTTGGAGTTTGTACGAGCCGCTGTCTCTAGCACGCGCACAGAGGTTGTCCCCACGGCGATGATTCTTCTCCCATTGACCTTAGCATGGTTTATCTGCTCTGCCACATTTGGGCTGAGCTTGCAGTATTCGCTGTGTATCTGGTGATCCTCGACGTTCTCGGTTCTAACCGGGCGGAAGGTGTCCAGGCCAATGTGGAGGGTGACGAAGGCGAACTCCACTCCTTTGGCCTCCAGTTCTCTCATCAATTGCGGCGTAAAGTGCAGGCCAGCGGTGGGAGCAGCCACTGAGCCCTTGATCCTGGCGTAGATAGTCTGGTAGCGTTCCGGTTCTTCCAGGGGTTCGTGGATGTAGGGAGGTAGGGGCACAACACCCCATTCGTCTAAGAGAGGCTCGATGGGTACCTCGAACTCTATCAGCCCCGCGCCCTCTCCTGCCTGCCCGATCACCTCACCGACTACCCCTTTACCCCCATCTCGCTCTAACTCTACCTGCGTCCCCACTCTCACCTTCCGCCCTTTGGTCAGCACCTCCCAGATCCTCTCCCCTCTCTTAGCCACCAGTAGCATCTCCACCTTGCCGCCTGTGGGCACCTTGCGCCCAGACAGACGGGCGGGGATGACCCGGCTCTCATTACAGACCAACACATCGCCTGCTACCAGGTAACCGGGAAGGTCGTGAAAGGTCCCGTGCTCGATGGCCCCGGTCTTGCGCTCCAGCACCATCAGCCGTGAAGCATCGCGGGGTTCGATCGGGGATTGAGCGATGAGTTCTTGGGGCAAGTGATAATCGAATTCCTCGGTCTTCATCGTCCATATCCATTAAGCAAAGCCTGGACGGTCCAGGTTTTCATCTTTTCTCCTTGCGATAGCCTATTTGCCCAGCAGCCGAGCGACCACGTTTAGCAACAGGGTTAATACGATGCTGAGCAAGATGCAAGTGACGATAGGGAAGTAGAAACTGAACCCCTCGCGCTCGATGCGGATGTCGCCGGGGAGACGGCCCAGGAGGGGAATCCTCAGCCTGGGGGCGAACGTCATGATGAGCCCCACCACTAATACGAACAGCCCCATCAGGATGAGCATCTTGCCCATCGTCTCGAAGCCTGGCATTTACATCACCTCATTACCTCGTTACTCGTTGACTCGGTACTCGTTCCGGCCAGCAGATTGTCAACGTGCGCCTCGTTGTACCGCTCCCACTCGCTATAGATGCAGCCGCAATACTGCTGGCGATACAGGCTTCGCCCTGAGGCTCTGCCCGAAGGGTCGTGCTCGTGGGTGAGGCGCCCCCGCTCCGACCAGCCACGGCGGAAGTTCTCGAAATGAAACTCTACTCCCCGCTCCTCAGCCACCTCTTCGCCAAGCTGGCGAATCAGCGCCTGATCCTGGTGGGGGCTGATGAGGAGGGTGGTGGTGAAGGCGTCGAAGCCGCCCTCAGCGGCCACCTGTGCCGTCTTCTCCAGGCGTATCTGGTAGCAGATGCGGCAGCGTTCCCTGAACCTCTCGTGCCCCACCACTGCTCGCAGGTAGAGGGGCATCTCGTACCTCTCGTACCAGATCATGGGCAGGCCCACTGCTTCGGCGTGCTTTTGCACGCTCTCCCGCCTCCGCTGGTGCTCTTGCCAGGGATGGATGTTGGGGTTGTACCAGAAGCCTGTAACCTGGAAGCCCTCCTCCCGCAGCCGCCCAATGGGGTACGTGCTGCACGGCCCGCAGCAGATGTGGAGGAGGATGCGCTTCCCCTCGCCTACCCTTCTCTTTTCGACCTCCCTCGGCTTCGGCAGCAGCTCCACACTGTAGGGGAGCCGGATGGTGAAGGGCTCCTCGCTCACGAGCTGGGCCTTGCCTTGCGCAATGAGCTTCCGTGCTTTCTCAGCAGTGGTGGGGGAAAGCTGCCGGCCATTGGCATCGAGGACGACGACCGGTGCCATGCTAGGTTCTACTCCTCAATCTCTGACCACATTATATTCTGAATCTCATCCCATTGCAAATCACCCCCGTTTGGCAACACCCGCAAAGCCCCCCGTGTCGTTGACGAAGGTGGCTTGTTCTTATCGCTGCCGCTTTTGCCCCTTTGCAAAGCTAACCGCCAAATTGACAATCTGCCGCTCATGTGTACAATAATGCTTGCTATTCACTCATCAGGCCACGGACGACCCAAGGAGTTCCCCCGATGCCGCTCGGATATTCTGACGGCATCAGCCACGGCGAGGTGCTGTCTCGTATCACCAACGACAGGGACGGCGACATCGTGGAACAGGGCACCCAGGGGGAGCTCCTGGCGCGTAATGGCTTCTACGCCGAACTGTACGATAGCCAGTTTGAAACCGCACCAGTGATATGACCCGAGAGGAATTCGAGGCCCTCGTAGCCGAGGCATTAGCCGATTTACCGTCAGAGATTCTGGAGCGAATGGACAACGTGGCCGTAACCGTGGCCTATTGGCCCAGCCGCGCCCAACTCGCTCGTGCCGGAGTAAAGTCTCCTGACGCCCTCCTGGGACTCTACGAGGGGGTTCCGCTGACCAAGCGTGGTGCTGGGTACGGCATGGTCCCCCCAGACCGCATCACCCTCTTTCAAGGGCCGCTCGAGGCGACTTGCCGCACTTTGACTGCCATCCGGGAACAGGTGAGGCGCACAGTTATCCACGAAATCGGGCATCACTTTGGCATAGATGAGGACCGCATTCGGGAGCTGGGCTACTAATCAGATGCAGCGCACTTTCGAAGTGTGTTGCACCTTACTCACGAAGTCGCTGCCCTGGAGGTAGAAGCGCCAGGGAACGCTCCTGGCTATCTCATCGGCCTTGATGCCGATGCGCGAGCTGGCCCCGATTTCCTCCGGGGCCACCCTTCGCCCCCTCTCGATGAAGAGCACTTCACTGGTGCAAAGATCCACCCCGTTGAAGTCCCTTTTGATAGCCAGGGCCTGGCAGAGCTTGGCTGGTCCATTGACCAGCTCGCCATCGGGTTTGCCGGAGCGATGGCGGCGCATGATATCCAGGCCCTCCAGTGGCTGGAGGGCCCGGACCAGGACCGCGGCGGGGAAACCCTCTTCCTCGGTCACGACGTTGAGACAGTGATGCATGCCGTAGACGAAGTAGACGTAGGTGTGGCCAGGTGGGCCGTACATCACCTCGTTGCGTGGGGTGCGCCCTCGGGCCGCATGGCAGGCGGCATCGTCCTCGCCAATGTAGGCCTCCACCTCCACGATGAAGCCCGAGAGACGCTGGCCATCCATAACCCTCACCAGTCGTTGGCCCAGCAATTCCCGCGCCACCGTCAGGGTGCTTCGCCGGTAGAAATCCTGCCCCAGCCTGCCCATCAGTCCTCCAGGTATGCCAGGCCGTGCACGACCTCCTCTACCACTTGCTCAATGGTGAGGCGGTCGGTGTGGACCGTCCAATCGGCGATAGCATAGTAAGGCTGGCGGATCTCCTTGAACATGGCAATGCGCCGCACGGGATCTTCGCCCTTGAGAAGAGCGTCGGCTACCGAGCTGGTCCCCTCGGCCTGAGCTCGGCGCAGTCGCTCGTAGATGGTGGGAGGCTTGGCTTCCAGGCAGACCACGTGGCCGGCCTCGGCCATCAGATCGCGGTTCTCGTCGAACACGATGGCTCCGCCACCCGCCGCGATGACCACACCCTGTCGCGTACAGGCCTCCTCCAGGGCCTGGTATTCCAGTTCGTCGAAGGCTTCCCTACCATCTTCAGCGAAAATCTCCGGGATAGGCTTGCCGGCCATTTCGACGACCCGCTCATCGGTATCAATGAACTGCCGGCCCAGCCTATCCGCCAGCCGACGACCGACGCACGTTTTGCCTGTGGCCGCGAAGCCGATGAGAATGACGTTAGCTTTCATCAAAAGTGCCCCTTTCGTCGCTGGCCATAATTGTACCATACAGCTATCGTAGAGGCAACAAGCATCCGCCAGGGGCCTCCGCTCCGCTCAAGCCCCTGGCTCAATCTACAAAGCCTCGCTGGGGCTGGATTTGACAGGCCGCAGGCCTTTGCATGTTGAGCCCGATGGCTTCAGCCTCGGGCGGGGCAGCGACTGAAAGTCAACCTTTGTTGTGTGGTAACTACTCAGCCTCTGTTGTCATTGCGAGCGTTTTTTGCGAAGCAATCCCCAACTTGCGAATTGGAGATTGCTTCGTCGGCAAAAACCGCCTCCTCGCAATGACAGCCTGAGTAGTTACGTTGTGTGAAACAATATAGGAGGGAGCAATGATCAAAGCGGCTTTCATCTGTTCGCCAGATTTGTGGCAGCAGGGCCACGGAGCAGGCCATCCCCTTAAACCGGAGCGGTTGCAGCGTACGCACGAGTTGCTGGCGGCTTACGGTGCTTTTGATAGCCCGGAGTCCACGCTGGTGCAGTCACGGCAGGCAACCCCTGAGGAGCTTGGCCTCTTCCACACCGAAGAGTACATCGAAGTAGTGCGCAGCCTGAGCCAGGGTGAGAGGAAGTTCAATCCCAGGCGCTACAACTTTGGCCCAGGAGACAATCCCGTCTTCCCTGGTATGTACGAGACAGAGGCCCTGAAGGTCGGATCCACTTTGGTAGCGGCGGAGTTAGTGTCATCAGGTCAGGTAGACGTGGCCTTTAGCTTCAGCGGGGGATTGCACCATGCCGGCCCGGCCTTTGCCTCGGGCTTCTGCGTCTTCAACGATGCTGCCGTGGCCATTCATTGGCTGCTGCCAAAGGGCCTGCGCGTGGCTTACGTTGACGTTGATGCCCACCATGGCGATGGAGTGCAAAACGCTTTCTACGAGACCGACCAGGTCCTCACCATCTCCCTCCACGAGACGGGGCTGTACCTGTTTCCCGGCAGCGGGTTCGTCGAGGAGATGGGAAAAGGTGCGGGGCGCGGATATGCCGTGAATCTCCCCTTTGCACCCTACACCGACGATGAGACTTATCTTTGGGCTTTGGAGGAGATCGTGCCGCCCCTGGTGAGGCGCTTCCGGCCAGACATCGTGGTCAGCCAGTTGGGAGTGGACACCCACTACCGGGACCCGCTCACCCACCTTTGTCTGACCACCTCTGGTTACGTCGCCGCCGTGACAGCCATTAAAGAACTGGCCCCGCGCTGGCTGGCGTTGGGCGGCGGTGGATACGACGTAGATGTGGTAGCTCGGTCCTGGACTTTGGCCTACGGCGTCATGTCAGGCCAGGAGTTCCCTGATGACTTGCCCGCCGTCTACGCGGAGAAGTATGGCCAGGGCAGTCTACGCGACCACGAAAAGCCTCCCATCTCCGCTGAGCTTCGGGAGCGGGCCCGGCGCTACGCTGAGGACGGTGTGGCGGCGTTGAAGCGGGCGCTAGACATCTAGCCGGACCCGACCAGTTGAGCGAGATGACCCAAATCAACTCGTGAGCTTAGATCGAGGCTCAGGGGAGAGACGGACACCGCTCTGTCCTTCACCAAAGCGAAGATGTCCGAGTCTGGCTCCAGGGTATCGAAGTCTACTCTCACTTCGTAGTCAATGGTGCTGATCCCTGATGGGGTCGGGTGTTCGCTTTTGAGGGGATAGAAATATCTCTGCCGCGAGACCCTCGTCAGTCGCCAGGGGGTTTTCTCGGTCGCATCCATAGGCACATCTATCTTGAGGATGTCCACGTCTGGTGGTAGCTTGACCGAGAGGAGGAGTTGGGCAAAGACTCTGGTAAAGAAAGCCGCTGCCGTGAAGTCTATGTCGTGAGAAAGGCTGTAGTGATATTCCTTGGATGTCTCCAGGGAAATGGCTAAGCTAGGGATGCCGAAGGCCGCTGCCTCCAAGGCCGCCCCGACAGTTCCAGAGGTAGTAACGCCTGTGCCTGGGTTCTCGCCGTAGTTGATGCCGGAGATGGCCAGGCCTGGCTTCCTGGGAGCTACTTCCAGCAAGGCATACAATACCGCTTGGGCTGGTGTGCCCTCGATTGAGAAAGCATACACCCTTTGCCCCCCTACGGCGATACGTTCTTCTTGGACGGGCACGTTGTTAAAGGCAAACGTACCTCGGCCTGCTCCCGTCTGTTGGTGCCTGGGGGCCACCACCAGGATCTCTCCCAGGTCCTGCACGGCCTCCGCGGCAGCCGAAAGCCCCGGCGAATGAATCCCATCGTCGTTAGTGATCAGTATCAGAGGTCTGTTTTCTTTTGACACAGAGGTTTCTTCCCCTCGCCTGATTAGACAAGATGATAGCGCCCAGTGGCGGTTTTGTCCACTGACCGAGCCCTGCTTAGCAAGCAAAAAGAGGGAGTCCCGAAGGACCCCCTCTTTTTTCCTGGCAACGACCTACTCTCCCAGGGGCCCGCGCCCCAAGTACCATCGGCGCTGGAGGGCTTAACTTCCTGGTTCGGGATGGAGCAGGGTGTTTCCCCTCCGCTAGAGTCACCAGGAAAACTTAGCACCCTAAAAACTGAACAGAATGTTTGGGCTGACTCGACGCCGTGTCACGTGTAGAATTAAGCCCTCGACCGTTAGTACCGCTTGGCTGAGCACATTGCTGCGCTTACACCTGCGGCCTATCAAACCGGTAGTCTCCCGGCGGTCTTACCCGGTTCGCCCGGTGGGTGACCTCATCTTGGGGCGAGTTTCCCACTTAGATGCTTTCAGCGGTTATCTCTGCCAGACATGGCTACCCAGCGATGCCCCTGGCGGGACAACTGGCACACCAGCGGTCTGTCCACTCCGGTCCTCTCGTACTAAGAGCAGCTCCCCTCAAGTCACCTACGCCCACAGCGGATAGAGACCGACCTGTCTCACGACGGTCTGAACCCAGCTCACGTACCGCTTTAATGGGCGAACAGCCCAACCCTTGGGACCTTGTCCAGCCCCAGGATGCGATGAGCCGACATCGAGGTGCCGAGCGAGGTCGTCGATGTGAACTCTTGGACCTCACCAGCCTGTTATCCCCGGGGTAGCTTTTATCCGTTAAGCCACGGCCCTTCCACCCGGAACCGTGGGATCACTAAGCCCGACTTTCGTCTCTGCTCGACTTGTAGGTCTCGCAGTCAAGCTCCCTTCTGCCTTTACACTCAACGGCTGGTTTCCATTCAGCCTGAGGGAACCTTTGGGCGCCTCCGTTACCTTTTAGGAGGCGACCGCCCCAGTCAAACTGCCCACCTGGCACTGTCCCCCTGCCGGATTACGGCCAGGGGTTAGGGTCAAGACTTAACCAGGGTGGTATTTCACCGGCGGCTCCACCGAGGCTAGCGCCCCAGCTTCTCAGCCTCCCACCTATCCTACACAAGCTAAGCCCTAACTCAATACCAAGTTACAGTAAAGCTCCACGGGGTCTTTTTGTCCAGCTGCGGGTAAGGCGTATCTTCACGCCTACTTCAATTTCGCCGGGTCCCTCGTTGAGACAGTGCCCCACTCGTTACGCCATTCGTGCAGGTCGGAACTTACCCGACAAGGAATTTCGCTCAGGTCTGTTACTTACTGACCAGGGTCTCTCCCCTGGCGGACTGGTCATTTCTGCCAGCCTCCCTCTGTCGCCAGAGGGCTCGGACTATATCTTCACCGCTCTCGCGGTATCCGGCGTGTAGTCTCTGGGGATTCCAGGCAGGCGGCCTGGTCTTTCCTGCTGATTGTCTGCACTGGTCAGATTGTCACCGCCAGGGTGTTCCTAGCAGGTACTGCCAGATACCCCAGACTTCCCAGCATATAGCCGGATTTTACTAAGGCTCGCGCTAGAACCTTAGGACCGTTCACTACGTTACACTGACCGACAGGCTTACGCCTCGTCTGTGTGGCTCATGCCCTGGCATAAGCCCTCTGTGTCGCCACAGAGATCGGACCATCTCATCATCTCGCTGAATCGGCGGCTTCCTTGCTACTCAGCGGATGCCTGGCGTATGGTCTCTGGGGATTCTCCCTGGGCGAAACGGCTCAGTATCTCTTCATCAGAATATTTGCGCCGCCCCACCCCTCCATCGTTCATCTCGGCTCTGATCCGGAGTATTTCACGTACTCCATCTTCCGTCAGATGTCGCCCCTCTTGCATCAGCTTGGCGATTTTCTTGAACTTCGCAAAATCGCGCTTCTTCTTCGCTGACAGGAAGCGAAACCGCTCAAAGAACGGAATCACATTTTCACAGATGGCGTTTAGATTATTGACTTCGTAGTACCAGACTCCGTCCCCTCTCCCTCGCAACGTCCCACATTGCAGATGTCGTTTGAACAGCGCCAAGATGACGCGATCTTTTTGCGAAACGTTAAAACAGAGAGAGATTTTCCATGGAATCCGGTAGTCTTTGCGTTGCCGGAAGGAAACATTAAAGCTTCCTTCGCCATCTGCAAACCCTGCCAGATAATAGCCGATGTGAGGCGGAATGCTCTTAACATTCAGAGCCATGTAACACCTCCTTTGGAGGTCTCCTATGGGAGACTTTCCTGCTGATTGCCCGCACCTCACGGATTGTCACTGCTCCCCACTGGAACGAGTACCGGAGGATACACCGGGTTTTCCAGCATATAGCCAGGTTTATTAACGTAACTACAGCAGTCCACTCTATAGTTACGGCCGCCGTTCACCGGGGCTTCAGTTCTGAGCTTCGCTTGCGCTGACCCATCCCTTTAACCTTCCGGCACTGGGCAGGCGTCAGCCCCTATACTTCAGCTTACGCTTTAGCAGAGACCTGTGGTTTTGTTAACCAGTCGGCAGGGCCACTTCTCTGCGACCCCCCAAGGCTCCACAAGTTCTTGCTTCACCCTAGAGGGCACTCCTTCTCCCGAAGTTACGGAGTTAATTTGCCTAGTTCCTTAACGAGGGTTCTCCCGATCGCCTTGGTATACTCTACCCACCTACCTGTGTCGGTTTGCGGTACGGGCACCCGAGAATCAACGCTTAGAGGCTTTTCTTGACAGTTTGGCTCAACCACTTCTGGCTCAAGGCACCGCCATCACTCCTCAGGATCAGGCCCCGGATTTACCTGGAGCCGTCATCTCCCTACGAGCTTAGCACCTGAATCCAATAACAGGCTGGTCTACCCTTCTGCGTCCCCCCTTCGCTCCTCCCAGGTGGTACAGGAATATTAACCTGTTGTCCATCGCCTACGCCTCTCGGCCTCGGCTTAGGCCCGACTAACCCGACGCGGATTAACCTTCCGTCGGAACCCTTAGGTTTACGGCGAACTTGTTTCTCACATGTTTCTCGCTACTCATGCCGGCATTCTCACTTCTGCACGCTCCACTGCTCCTCGCGGTACAGCTTCCACGCCTGCAGAACGCTCCCCTACCGAAGTCAGGCCATCAGGGATCGGTGTATCAGGGATCAGGGAGCCAAAGCTCAACCCGATTTCCTGATGCTTGATTCCCTGTATCCTGACCCCCCGCGGCTTCGGTGCTAGGCTTGAGCCCCGTTACATTTTCGGCGCAGGATCACTTGACCAGTGAGCTATTACGCACTCTTTGAAGGATGGCTGCTTCTAGGCCAACCTCCTGGCTGTCTCAGTAATCCCACATCCTTTCCCACTTAGCCTAGACTTGGGGACCTTAGCCGACGGTCTGGGTTCTTTCCCTCTCGACGATGAAACTCATCTCCCACCGTCCGACTCCCAAGCTTGTAATGACGGCATTCGGAGTTTGGTTCGGTTTGGTAAGCTATACGCCCCCTAGCCGATCCAGTGCTCTACCTCCGCCACTCAACGCTTGAGGCTAGCCCTAAAGCTATTTCGGGGAGAACAAGCTATCTCCAAGTTCGATTGGCATATCACCGCTACCCACAGCTCATCCCACCCTTTTGCAACAGAGAAAGGTTCGGGCCTCCACGAAGCTTTACCTTCGCTTCACCCTGGCCATGGGTAGATCACCTGGTTTCGTGTCTAATCCCTGCGACTCAGCGCCCTATTCAGACTCGCTTTCGCTACGGCTCCGGGTGTCACTCCCTTAACCTGGCCACAAAGATTAACTCGCCGGCTCATTCTCCAAAAGGCACGCCGTCAGGCATTCCGGGGAGCGCTGAGCGCTACAACCCGGCATAGCCCTCCGACCGCTTGTAGGCATACGGTTTCAGGTTCTATTTCACTCCCCTAACAGGGGTTCTTTTCACCTTTCCCTCACGGTACTTGTTCACTATCGGTCACCAGGAGTGTTTAGCCTTGGGAGGTGGGCCTCCCTGCTTCCCACAGGATTAGCGTGCCCCGTGGTACTCAAGGTCAACGGCGGGAGTCTGGACCCCTTTCGTCTACGGGGGTATCACCCTCTATGCCCCACCTTTCCAGCGTGGTTCGACTAGAGGCCAGATTGGTAACTCCCTGGGGTCTCTGCAGCAACCCCGGCCGTGCCTTACAACCCCCGCCTCACTTCACAGAGCTGCAGCCCTCCATGAGGCAGGTTTGGGCTCTTCCCCGTTCGCTCGCCACTACTAGGGGAATCTCTTTTGATTTCTCTTCCTGAAGGTACTGAGATGTTTCAGTTCCCTTCGTTCCCCCCGTCTGGCCTATGTGTTCAGCCAGCGGTGCCTGGGCATTCCCCCAGGCGGGTTTCCCCATTCGGGTATCCCCGGATATAGCGCCTGCACACGGCTCCCCGGGGCTTATCGCAGTGTACCACGCCCTTCTTCGGCTCCTGGCGCCAAGGCATCCACCGTACGCCCTTAGTAGCTTAATTCATGTGATACGGCAGAATCGAAGTCCTCACATTCTGTTCAGTTTTTAAGGTGCTAAGTGGCTTCATAACCACCCCAGTCTTTGGCGACTGGCCTCTGACACCTAGCCTTCTAGTTGGCACAAGCCAATCGCCAATCCCTGACACAAAAACAGCCCGGCATACCCTGCCAGGCTGTAAGAAACCTCGCCGATATAGCCATCAACAGAATCTATTCAGTTCCAGCTCCGAATCTAGACTCATAACACCTTTCTTACCTTTACTGCTAAAGTATACCACAGCTTCCGTATTTTGTCAAACGCCACCCTAAAAGGTGGAGATGAGGGGATTTGAACCCCTGACCTCCTCCGTGCAAGGGAGGCGCTCTCCCCGCTGAGCTACATCCCCAAGTTCGTAGATTCGGGATTCGTAAATTCGTGACGGATTTACGAGTTCCGAATCTACGAATTTACGGACCCAGTGGGCCTTCCTGGACTTGAACCAGGGACCTTTCCCTTATCAGAGGAATGCTCTAGCCGACTGAGCTAAAGGCCCAAAAAATAGGGATTAGTGATCAGGTATCAGCGATCAGAAATGAGCCACTGCCTAATCCCTGATCACTAGTCACTAATCCCTAACACCAAGCACCTTAACAACTGAGAAGTGGTAAGAAGGGGCGAGAACTTGGGAAGGGCACAGGTCTGAAAACCTGTGATTGACCTAGGAGCTACCCTGACGGGTTTTCTCCCTAGAAAGGAGGTGATCCAGCCGCAGCTTCCGCTACGGCTACCTTGTTACGACTTCGTCCCAGTCACCAGCCCCACCCTCGACGGCTGCCTCCTTGCGGTTGGCCCACCGGCTTCAGGTGTTGCCGACTCCCATGACGTGACGGGCGGTGTGTACAAGGCCCGGGAACGTATTCACCGCACTATGGCTGACGCGCGGTTACTAGCAACTCCACCTTCATGCAGTCGAGTTGCAGACTGCAATCCGAACTGAGACCGGCTTTGGAGGATTGGCTCCGCCTCGCGGCTTGGCTACCCATTGTGCCGGCCATTGTAGCGTGTGTGTCGCCCAGGACATAAAGGCCATGCTGACTTGACGTCATCCCCACCTTCCTCCGGCTTATCACCGGCAGTCCCGTATGACACGTATAACATACGGCAAGGGTTGCGCTCGTTACGGGACTTAACCCAACACCTCACGGCACGAGCTGACGACAGCCATGCAGCACCTGTGCTGGCTCCCTCGCGGGTCCTCGCCCTTTCGGGTCCGTACCACCAGCATGTCAAGCCCTGGTAAGGTTCTTCGTGTAGCATCGAATTAAACCACACGCTCCGCTGCTTGTGCGGGCCCCCGTCAATTCCTTTGAGTTTTAGCCTTGCGGCCGTAGTCCCCAGGCGGGATACTTATCGCGTTAGCTACGGCACGGATGGGGTCAATGCCACCCACACCTAGTATCCATCGTTTACAGCTAGGACTACCGGGGTATCTAATCCCGTTCGCTCCCCTAGCTTTCGCGTCTTAGTGTCAGGAGCAGGCCAGGAGGCCGCCTTCGCCACTGGTGTTCCTCCCGATATCTACGCATTTCACCACTACACCGGGAATTCCACCTCCCTCTCCTGCCCTCAAGTGCTTCAGTATTGAACGGCTTCTCCCAGTTAAGCCGGGAACTTTCACGCCCAACTTAAAGCACCACCTGCACGCGCTTTACGCCCAATGAATCCGGATAACACTTGTCCCCTACGTTTTACCGCGGCTGCTGGCACGTAGTTAGCCGGGACTTTTTCCTGGGGTACCGTCCTTCCTCTTCCCCCAGAAAAGGGCTTTACAACCCGAAGGCCTTCATCGCCCACGCGGCATTGCTGCGTCAGGCTTTCGCCCATTGCGCAATATCCCTCACTGCTGCCTCCCGTAGGAGTCGGGCCCGTGTCTCAGTGCCCGTGTGGCTGATCGTCCTCTCAGACCAGCTACCCGTCATGGCCTTGGTGGGCCATTACCCCACCAACTAGCTGATAGGCCGCAGGCCCCTCCCGAAGCGCCGGAGCTTTGATCATCAGGCCTCTAACCCTCATGACCACATGGGGTATTAGCTGCCGTTTCCAGCAGTTATCCCCCTCTTCGGGGCAGGTCACCTACGTGTTACTCACCCGTTCGCCACTAACTGGCTGATGGCTGATAGCTTATGGCTGATGGTAAACCATCTGCTATTCGCTATCTGCTATCTGCCAGTTCGTTCGACTTGCATGTGTTAGGCACGCCGCCAGCGTTCATCCTGAGCCAGGATCAAACCCTCCATAAAGAGTTGACTTTTGGAACCCAAAATTCTCACGCTGCCTTCTTACCACTCTTCAGTTGTTAAGGTGCTCCCATTCAGGTAGTCTGAATTATAACACACCTCTGATAATTTGTCAAATCCTCTTTCGGACAAAAAAACCGATGTTTTAAACACCGGCGGAGACAAAAGGTCTGTTGCTGTTTTGACAATCTCCTTTAAGCTTTAGACCGTTTGTCTCCTTTCTCTATGTTAGATCTTCCCGCCAAGGGCGGGCGAGATCAGCTTTCTAATGCACCTATATTATACCAGAAATGAGCAGGTTTGTCAAGAACGAGTTTCTACGGATGGATATTTGTCAGAATTTAGCTTTAGTGCTATAATCTGCACCAGACAATCGAACACCACTTTCTACTAAAGGCTGTGACGGAGAGGAGTAGGCGGGGAGAGACTGCCAGGGAGGCGAGGTCGTGGACTGAGAACCCCGCCCAGAGGAAGCCCGCTGAAGTTCGCTCCTGAGCCGACGGGGGAAAAGGTGAATAGCTGATGGCAAATGGCTGATAATCATATGCTGTCAGCTATCGGCCATCAGCTATGTTCCAGAGTAATCCGCTCCGGACGCCCACCGTTAGCGGGGCTGCTGGTAGGCCACTCGACCGGGTGGCCGCCAGTGATGAGGGGGCCTGTTACAGGCCAAACAGGGTGGTACCACGGAGCACCACGGTTGTAGCTTCGTCCCTGACGAAGCAGGCAACCGTTTCTTTTTGGAGGCAACCATGGCTCGGCAATGGTTAGAAACCCGATGTGCCTTCGTCTTTCCAGGGCGGGATCGCCGCCCACAAAAGTAGATTCAGCAGACTAACTTTTGCTCGGCCTGGTTCGCCAGATCCAAGCCAAGAGCGGAGATTTGGCAATCCCCTCAGAGCAATTTTAGAGCCAGTGAGACTTTTATCATCCTATCGTGAAGGAGCCAAAAAATGCTGCAAAAGCTGCACCAACTGAAAGACAAGGCCCTCCAGGCCCTGAAGATGGTCTCTGATTCCGAGGAACTGGAGAGCTGGCGCATCGAGCACTTGGGTAGAAAGAGCGAGTTGAATCAGATTCTGCACGATGTGGGACGACTGCCCCCCGAGGAGCGGCCTGCTGTGGGGCGGCTGACCAACGAGGTCAAGCTGGCCCTGGAAACTGCTTACGAAGGCAAGGCCGAAGCCCTCAAGCGCCAGGAGTTGGAGAGGGCACTGAGGGAAGAGAGGATAGATGTGACCCTGCCCGGCAGGCCCGTCAGCCTGGGGAGGCTGCACCTCACCACGCAGACCCTGCGAGAGATCTACGCCATCTTCGGCCAGATGGGCTTCCAGGTCTACGAGTCCCCCGACGTGGAGACCGACGAGCTGAACTTCGGCCTGCTGAACATGCCGCCCCATCACCCGGCCCGTGATATGTGGGATACCTTCTGGATCAGCGACGAGGTGCTGCTGCGCACGCACACCTCGCCAGGGCAGATCCGGGTGATGCGCGAGCGCTGCCCTGAGCCCATCCGCGTCATCCTGCCCGGCAAGTGCTACCGCTACGAGCAGGTTACCGCCCGCTCCGAGCACCAGTTCTACCAGGTGGAGGGGCTGGCGGTGGGGCACGCCATCACCATGACCGACCTGATCGGCACGCTGACCGAGTTTGCCCGCCGCTTCTATGGGCCGGAGCGCCGTATCCGCATCCGAGGCTCCTACTTCCCCTTCACCGAGCCCAGCATCGAGGCCGACATGGATTGCATCCTCTGCGATGGGGAGGGCTGCCGGGTGTGCCGATACAGTGGCTGGCTGGAGATATGCGGGGCAGGGATGGTGCACCCGGTGGTGCTAGAAAACGGCGGCTACGACCCCGACGAATGGAACGGCTTCGCTTTTGGCTTCGGCGTCGAGCGGCCAGCGATGGTCAAGTACAGCATTGACGACATCCGCCTGTTCTATGGGAACGATTTGCGGTTCCTGAGGCAGTTCTAACAACGAGGTAATAAGGCAATGACCACCCACCGGACGAATAACACCTCAGTGCCTCAGTGCCTTATTGCCTTAGTGCCTTAGTGCCTTAGTGCCTGACCTCAAAGGAGGAGTATATTATGCGAGTACCCCTATCTTGGCTTAAAGACTACGTTGACATCCTCATCCCGGTCAAAGAACTGGCCGAGCAGTTGACGCTGGCGGGACTGGATGTGGAGACCATCGAGTACATCGGCCTGCCAGGGGCCAGGTTGCCCTGGGACGCGGATAAAATCGTGGTGGGCGAGCTCCGCGCCGTCCATTATCACCCCAACGCCGACCGACTGGTGCTGGCCGAGGTGGAGTACGGCGGCCCGGAGACCGAGGTCGTCGTTGCTGGCCCTCCCAGCTTGCTGGAGATGCGAGGCCAGAGTGATTTGCACCTCAAGGTGGCCTTCGCCATGGAGGGCGCCCACCTCTACGACGGCCACGCCGAGGGCTGGCGCATCACGAAGCTGAAGCAGGTCAACATCCGCGGCGTCTCCTCGCGGGCCATGGTCTGCTCAGAGAAGGAACTGGGCCTCTCCGACGAGCACGAGGACATCATCTACCTGCCCGACGACGCCCCTGTGGGCACGCCACTGGTTGATTATATGGGCGACGCCGTGCTGGATTTGGACATCAAGGGACCGTTCGGCCACCTGTACTCCATCTTGGGCATCGCCCGCGAGGTGGCCGCGCTGCTGGATGTGCCCCTCAGGAGGAACCCTCTTGAGCTCACTTCCCCCCTAGGCTTGGGGGGGATTGAGGGGGGGCTGACTCCCACGCCCGATTTCATCGTGCTGGGGATCGCCGATCCTGACCTCTGCCCTCGCTACTCGGCGGCTTTTATCCAGGGAGTGAAAGTGAAACCCTCTCCCTTCTGGATGCAGATGCGGCTGCGCCGCGCCGGGATGCGCCCCATCAATAACATCGTGGACATCACCAACTACGTGATGCTGGAGTCGGGGCAACCGCTGCACGCCTTCGATTACCGCCTCCTGCGCCCCCGGCCCGGCGACGACCGGCCGGCCATCATCGTGCGCCGCGCCCGCTCCGGTGAGCAGATGACGACCCTCGACGGCGAGTTGCGCACCTTCGATGACGAGATGCTGCTCATCACCGACGGAGGCGGCCCCGTGGCCGTGGCCGGGGTGATGGGCGGACTGGAAAGCGAGGTCGGCGAAGAGACCACCGACGTCTTGCTGGAAGCAGCCAACTTCCACTACCTCAACGTCCGCCGTACCTCCCGCCTGCTGGGGCTGACGAGCGATGCCAGCCAGCGGTTCGGGCGGCGGGTGGACCCGGCGTTGACGGTGAAGGCCGCAGCACGGGCGGCTCATCTAATGGCGGACCTGGGCGGCGGCACCGTCGTCCCGGTCATCGGCGACTTGTACCCCGGCCGCCAGCCAGAGCGAGTGCTCGAATTCGATCCAGCCTACGCCGCCCGCATCCTGGGCATCGAAATCCCAACGGACGACATCATCCGCATCCTCACCTCCCTTGAGTTTCAGGTTTCCGAGTTGCAAGTTTCAGGTTCAACGCCTAGTGGGGAACCTGAAACACCGCAACCTGAAACCTTAAACGTAGTAGTCCCCTCCCACCGCCTGGACGTCACGCGGCCCATAGACCTGGTGGAGGAGGTAGGGCGCATCTGGGGCTACGACCGCTTCCCCACAACCCTCCTGCGCGATGAACTGCCGCCACAGCGGGCTAACCCCCGCCTGGAATGGTCCGAGCGGGTACGCAACCTCCTGGTCAGTTGTGGGCTGGACGAGGTCATCACCTACTCACTGGTGAGCGTCGAGGACGAGAGAAAACTGCGCCCCTCTCCTTTTTCCCCCCCGAAATCGGGGGGGACAGAGGGGGGGCTATACGTGCTCAATCCCCTCTCCGCCGAGCGGGCCTACCTGCGGCAGACGCTGCTCCCCTCCCTGCTCCACACCACCGGCGAGAATCTGCGCTTTTTCGACCGCGTGGTCATCTTCGAAATCGGCGCGGTTTACCTGCCGCTGGAGAGGCAAACCCTGCCCGACGAGCCGCTCCGACTGGGCATGGTGATGACCGGCCCGCGAGAGGCCCGTTCGTGGCTGGCCGGACAGGGCTGCACGCCGCTGGGCTTCTACGACCTCAAGGGGGTGGTGGAGACGTTGCTGGCGGGGCTGAGGCTGGAAGGGGTCTTCGAGCCGGGACAGCATCCTGCTTTCCACCCAGGCCGCTGTGCGCAAGTGAGCGTTGGTGATGGCGTGCTGGGCGTGATGGGGGAATTGCATCCCCTGGTGCTGGACGCGTTCGACTTGCCGCCTCAGCCCGTCTGCGCGCTGGAGTTCGACCTGGAAGCTCTGTTGGCCCAGGTGGGCGTGGCGCGCACCATACAGCCCATCTCTCGCTTCCCGGCAGTGGTACAGGACGTTGCCCTGGTCGTGGACGAGGGCCTCTCGGCTGAGGAGGTGCGGCAGGCCATTCTCGCTTTCGGTGGCCGGCTGCTGCGGGACGCGCGGCTGTTCGACCTGTACCAGGGTGAGCAGATTCCGCCCGCCAAGAAGAGCCTGGCCTACTCCCTGACCTACCAGGCCGAGGATCGGACTCTAACCGATGCTGAAGTGGCCCAGGTGCAGGAGCGCATCGTGCAGCATCTGGCCGAGGAATTGGGGGCCGAACTGCGAGCTTGAGACAAAGACCGCCGAGGTTCCCTCATGTGGGGGTGATTGAGGCGCGGAATACCACCAATGGGTCTCTCCGCAAGTAACGAGCGCGGAATTCGAGCCTGCGAAGTCTGGAATAGGAGTTTTGGCAGTCATGAACGAAAGCGCCGTGCACATCACGGACACCGTGTCAGTCCCTACGTCCGAGTTGCGCTTTCGGTTTACTCGCAGCAGCGGGCCTGGTGGACAGCACGCCAACCGTTCTGCCACCCAGGTGGAGCTGCTGTTCGACGTGGCCAACTCGCCCAGCCTGAACGAGACGCAGCGGCAGCGGGTGCTCAGCAAGCTGAAGTCGCGGATTGACCAGGAGGGCGTCCTGCACCTGGCCTCTCAGGAGACTCGCAGCCAGCTCCGCAACCGGGAAGAGGTGGTGGAACGCTTCCAGGTGCTGATGCGGGAGGCACTGCGGGTTCCCAAGCGACGGCTGCCCACCCGCCCCTCGCACGCAGCGCAGGAACGGCGGCTGGAGGAGAAGCGCCGTCGCAGCGAGACCAAGCGGCGGCGTCGCCGCGTGTGGCCCAATGCGGATTGACGGCCCGTTTTTGGGAGAAACCAGGTTTTTGGCAAAAACCTGGTTTCTGAATCTTACACAGAAGGAGACTTAAATGAGCGAACAAACAACACCCATGGGCCTTGCGCCAGGTTCCATCAAAACCTGGTTTTTGGAAATCAGGGGGCCGTTTCTGGCGCTGAGCCTGGTGTTGGCCCCCATCGGAACGGCCATCGCCTGGCACGATGGGAGCTTCCATTGGGGGCATTTCCTGCTGGCCTGGGTGGGGGCGATCCTGGCCCACGTGAGCGTCAACGTGTTCAACGAGTACTTCGACTACCTGAGTGGGCTGGATTTTGAAACCCAGAAGACGCCGTTCAGCGGGGGGAGCGGCATCCTGACCGCTGGCCTGATCGAGCCGAGGCAGACCTATTTGCTGGGGATGGCCTGTCTCTTCATAGACGCGGTGATCGGAACCTATTTCGTCATCGTTCGGGGCTGGGGGTTGCTGCCGGTGATCCTGCTGGGAGGGCTGTTCGCCTACTTCTACACGCCGTATCTCTCCCGCTGGCAGATCGGCGAACTGGCGGCCGGCTTGGGGCTGGGCTCGCTGGTGGTGCTGGGGGCCTATTTCGTGCAGACCGGGCAGTACACCTGGGAGGTGATCGTGGCCTCGCTGGCCCCAGGCTTCCTCACCGCCAACCTCCTGCTCCTCAACGAGTTCCCCGACGTGGAGGCCGACAGGCGGGTTGGCAGGCGCAACCTGGTGATGGCCCTGGGGAGGAGAAATGCAGCCTGGCTGTACACCATCCTGCTCGCGTGCACCTACCTCAGCATCGTGCTGGGGGTGGTGTTCAGGCTCATGCCCTGGCCAGCCCTGGTCACCCTCCTGACGGTGCCTGTAGCAATGAAGGCCATTCGGGGCGCGTTGCAGCATTACGACGACATCCCCAGGCTCGTCCCTGCCCTGGGAGCCAACGTGCTGACCATCCTGGCCACCGATGCGCTGCTGACGGTGGGCTACGTGCTGGCCACCGTATTTGGTCTCTAATTTTACGGTTCCATGTTCAACTTCTTGAAAAGGAGGCAATCTAATGAACGTCGTCGTTCTGGGAGGCTGTGGGGACATGGGGAGCGCTGTGGTGCGGGAACTGCTGGCCCACAGCGAAGCCACGGTCACCATCGCCGATTATCGGGTGCAACAAGCAGAGGAGATGGCAGGGGAGCTGGGGGAGAGGGCAGGGGCGGCCTTCGTGGATGCCAACGACCCAGCTTCCCTGAGGTCCGTGCTGAAAGGAGCAGATGCTGCCGTGGGCTGCATCGGGCCATTCTACACCTTCGCCGCGAAGATGGCCAGGGCAGCGGTGGAGGCAGAGGTGAACTACGTGGACATCTGCGATGACTACGGCCCCATTGCAGAGCTCTTTGCCCTGGACGAGGCCGCAAAACGAGCGGGTGTGACGGTCATTACCGGCCTGGGATGGACACCGGGGATCACCAACCTCCTGGCCAGGCGGGCCGCCGAGGAGTTGGACGAGGTGGAGGACATCAAGCTCTCCTGGGCCGGCGGCGCCGCCGATTCCACGGGCCTGGCGGTGATCATGCACGTCTTCTACGCCGTCACGGGGAACGTGCCCACCTACCAGGATGGAGCCTGGGTGGAAGTGCCCGCCGGGAGCGGAGGGGAGGTGGTCGAGTTCCCCGCCCCCCTGGGACGGGTCAGGGTCTACCACTGCGGCCACCCGGAGCCGCTGACCGTCCCCCGCTACATCGAGGCCAACACGGTCAGCCTCAAAGGTGCCCTCACCCCCGATTGGAACAATAAGCTGACCGACCTCTTTGCCAGGCTGGGACTCATCGGCACCCCGGCCAGGAACCTTCGCCTGGCCCGCATCATCCACACTATAGAGGGCGTCTTCCGCGTGGGTGGCATCGCTGTCTCGGGGGCCAGGGTGGATGTGAGGGGGCGCAAAGATGGCCAGCCGCGCACCATCTCCTACGGCGTGGCCGACAAGATGGGCAGGCTCACAGGCATCCCCGCCGCCATCGGGGGGCAACTGTTGGCCGAGGGGAAGATCGAGGAGAAGGGCGTCTTCGCCCCCGAAGGCTGCATCGCTCCCCAGCCCTTCCTCGATGAGCTTTCCCAAAGGGGGATAGAGATTCACCGCCTGGATTAGGAGGGAGAAGATGTGCGACACCCTGGTCGCCGTGGGGAAGGCCACGGCCGACGGCACGGTCATTCTGGCCAAGAACAGCGATCGCGAGCCCAACGAGGCCCAACAAGTGGTGATCATACCGCCCGCCGTGCACGAGACGGGCGCAACGGTGCAATGCACCTACATCGAAGTCCCTCAGGTGCGGGAGACCTATGGGGTGCTCCTCTCCAAACCCTTCTGGATCTGGGGCTGCGAGATGGGGGCCAACGAGTGTGGGGTAGTCATTGGGAACGAGGCCGTCTTCGCCAAAATTCCCGCTGGGAAGGAGGCCGGCCTCATAGGGATGGATTTCATCCGCCTGGCCCTGGAGAGAGCTGACACCGCTCGCCAGGCCCTGGAAGTGATCACCGAACTGCTGGAGACCTACGGGCAGTCCGGCAACTGCGGTCATCTGCGAAAGCAGTATTACCATAACTCCTTCCTCATCGCTGACCCCACCGAGGCCTGGGTGCTGGAGACGGTGGCCAGGTTTTGGGTAGCCGAGAGGGTGCGAGACGTCCGCACCATCTCCAATGGATTGACCATCGGCCGCGAGTGGGACCTGGCCTCCCCAGGGCTGGTGGAGTACGCCGTCGAGAGGGGATGGTGTCGGTCGCGCCAGGACTTCCACTTCGCTCGCTGTTTCTCCGATTTCCTCTACACCCGGTTCAGCGACAGCGCGGCCCGACAGGGCCGCACAACGGAGCTTCTCAGGGCAAAGATGGGGAGTATCACCGTCCAGACCATGATGGAGGTGCTGCGCGACCACGGGCCTCGGGCAGCAGCCGATCCCTCCTGGCGGCCCGACGGACTCACCAACCTCACCGTCTGTGCCCACGCCTCCTGGGGGCCAATCCGCTTCAGCCAGACCACGGGCTCCCTCGTCTCCCACCTGGCCCCCGACCTGCAGACCCACTGGCTCACCGCAACCTCGGCCCCCTGCACGGGCATCTTCAGGCCCGTCTACCTCGAAGGAGGCTTGCCCGACCTTGGCCCCGAACCAACCGAAACCTATGATCCCAACTCGCTGTGGTGGAACCACGAGCGGCTGCACCGCTCGGTTTTGAGGGATTACCCCCCTTGCCTCTCCCTCTACCGCCAGGATCGCGACGCGCTGGAGGCCGAGTTCCTGGTCCGGGCGGCCGAAATGTATGAAAGATACCGAGACGTGCCCATCGAGGAGCGATCCGACCTGCTGGCCGCGTTTACCGCAGCGTGTTTCGAGCGGGCCTGCGGGGCCACGGAGGAGTGGCTCGAAAAAGTGTCTGCCGCCGAGATCAAGGGCCGTCCATTACTTCGGCGAAGCTCAGTACAAGCCTGGCTCTATCGAAGGGGCTGGCGGAAATTCAATCGTCAGGCGGGTTTAGCCTGGGAGTAGGGGCAGGTCTTGCACCTGCCCTGGGCACCCGCGAAAGAAAGGAACAGAGACATGACTTCAAACCAAAGTCCCAGTGTCAGACGGCCAGAAATAAAGGCGATCACGCGCCGGTCCCGCTACCGTTGGTTCGTGGTCGCGGTGTTCTTCGCCTTTATGCTGTTGCACCAGGCCGACAAGCTGCTCATCAGTCCCCTGACCACCCCCATCATGGAAGCTTTCGGGATCAACGAGGCCCAGATGGGGGCAGTGTTTACGGGAGCCCTCATCGTGGGGGCTATTCTCTATCCGCTGTGGGGCTACCTGTACGACCGCTACACCCGGCCCAAATTGCTGGCGTTGGCCTCGTTCATCTGGGGCTCCACCACCTGGCTCAGCGCCATCGCTCCCACCTATTCTTCGTTCCTGTTCACCCGGGCCTCGACCGGCATTGACGATTCCAGTTACCCCGGCCTGTACAGCCTGGTCTCCGACTATTTCGGCCCCGCCGTGCGCGGGAAAATCTACGGTCTGTTGCAGCTCGCCGCGCCCATAGGTTACATGCTGGGGATGGTCCTGGCCACGTCCCTGCGCGACGTGATCGGCTGGCGGGCAGTGTTCTACCTGACTGGCTCTCTGGGCATCGTGCTGGCGGTGGTCATCTTCTTCGGGGTGCGCGAGGTCCCCCGCGGCAGGAGCGAACCAGAGTTGGCCGTGTTGGAGGAGATCGGCGTCTATCGCTTCGATTGGGGTATCGCCCGTGGGTTGTTCCGCAAGCGGAGCCTGATCTTGCTCTTTGTCCAGGGATTCTTCGGTGTCTTTCCTTGGAATGTGATAACTTATTGGTTTTTTCGGTATCTGGAAACGGAGCGCGGCTACACCTCGGACGCGGTGCTCATGACCATGGTGGTGGCGGTGTCGGTGCTTGCTTTGGGATACTTCGTCGGCGGGGCGGCGGGCGATTTCTTCTTCCAGCGCACCCGACGAGGACGGGTGTTGGTGGCAGCTACGGCTGTGCTTCTGGGATCCATCCTGCTCTACTTCGCCATGAACGTGCCGCCGGAGAACCAGTCCCTTTTCCTGGTGATGATCAGCCTGACCGCCCTGTTCATCCCCTTTGCCTCGGCCAACGTCATCTCCACGGTCTACGATGTCACCCTGCCCGAGGTGCGCTCGACGGCGGTGGCGGTGCAGTACTTCATCGAGTCGGCCGGGGCGGCCACCGCGCCCTTCCTGGCCGGGCTCATCGCCGTGCGCTCTTCCCTGCACGACGCCATTCTCATCGTCTGCGAGAGCGGTTGGGTGCTGTGCGCCATCCTCCTGGTTGCGGTCGCCTACCTGGTGCCCCACGACATTGAGGCCCTGCGCCAGGCTCTGCGTCAGCGGGCGGTGGAGGAACGGCGGGCGGCTTGAGGGATAGGATCAGTAGATGGAAATTCTGAAGCAGCGCGGGCTCCCACGCCCGCGAATTGAGGGATAGGGTAGCGAATGCTTAAAGCAGCAGCCGTCCAGATGCGTCAGGGCGACGACGTGCTTCCACGGCTGATCCGGCTCCTGAGCCAGGCAACTGAGTATGGGGCCAGCCTCATGGCCTTGCCGCCCATCGAGCTGGCGACCACGACGTACCCGGCCCTGGCGGAGGGCCATCAGATCTACCTGGTGGCGTGTGGAATTCTCCAGCAGGGCGGGCAGCGCTACCATGTGGCCACCCTCTACGGCCCCGACGGCCACGCCCTGGGCCGCCAGCGCCAGACCCACCTCTCGCCGCAGGAACGGGCCGCGGGCCTGAGCCGGGGCGACGAGCTGGCCGTGTTCGAGAGCGCGGTGGGGCGCCTGGGACTGGTGGTGAACACCGACGTACGCTACCCTGAGGTGGCCCGCATCCTGTGCCTCAAGGGGGCCAACGTGCTGGTCAACCCTCTGGCCGCCCGCAACGTTCCGGCCCACGACTGGAAGCGGCGGCTGTGGCGGGAGGTGCAGGCCAACCAGGTGTTTGGCCTGGAAGCTCCCCTGGTGGGCGATGACTACAGCGGCCCAGCCACCATCCACGCCCCGCTGGGGATGACCCCGAACAACGACGGCGTTCTGGCCCAGGCAGCCAGCGCCGACGCCGATGAGGTGGTGGTAGCCGATCTCGACTTCGCCGCCCTCCAGGAGGCGGTGGACGAGTACCCCATCTTCCGCGTCCTCAACTACCAGGTCTACCGTCGCTATCTGCCGGGGGTATATCGGGAGGCGCGGCCATGAACCTCGTACTGAGCTTCGCCGAAGTAAAGGAATCCCTCATGGGCCTGGCCCTGAAGCTCATCCTGCGGTGGAGGTCACGACCGTTGCTGGTGCGGGCCGCCCTGCGGGGCAGGGACTTCCCCCAGCCCCCCGAGCCGACCCCAGGACGGGTGCGGGTGGGGGTGGTTCAACTCCGTTTGCACATCACTGGCGACGCAGGACGATTTGCCTCGGCCATGTATCGGCCGCTGCGGGAGGCGGTGGCCGGCGGGGCACAACTGGTCATCTTCCCGGAGGACACGGGCACCTGTCTCCTGGGCCTCCTGCCGGGCATCGGGAAGCTGGCAGCCCAGGCGGGCAGCCTGGACGAGGCTGTGGCCTCGGCGGCCGGCCAGGGGGCGACAGTGGCCGACGTGTTCAAGGTCGTGGCCCCCGGCGCCCGCCGCGCTTATCAAGCTGCTTTCTCGGCCCTGGCGCGGCGCTTCAGCGTCCACATCGTGGCCGGGAGCATCATGCTGCCGGATGAGGCGGGACGGCTGTACAACGTGGCCTGCCTGTTCGGCCCAGGTGGGCGGATCATGGGCAGACAGCGCAAGACCCACCTCTTCCACATCGAGCAGGACTGGGGCGTGACCCCTGGTGACCAGATCAACGTCTTCGATACCCCGGTGGGCAAGCTGGCCTTTCCCGTCTGCATGGACCACACCTTTTTCGAGCCGCAGCGCATCGCCTGGCTGTTGGGGGCGGAGATCATGGTGGACCCCTCGGCCAATCCCGAGCCGTACCAGTATTGGGAGCAACTGCGCGGCGTGTGGGGGCGGGTGCAGGAGAGCCCGGCCTACGGCATCCTGTCCTGTCTGGTGGGCCAGTTCATGGGTTTCACCTTCGAGGGCCGGAGCGGGGTTTACGCCCCGCTGGAGATGACGCCCGCTGGCGACGGCATTCTGGCTCACGCGGAGACCGCAGACCAGGAGGAGGTGATTTTGGCCGACCTGGACCTGGAGGCCCTGCGTCGCTTCCGCGCTGAGCACGGCCCCGATTTCAACCTGGCGCTGGTCGAGAGATACTTCCCGGAGGTGTACGAGGAGTACCGGCCGCGGGTGGCGGGTCCATGAGTTGAGGAACGAAGCAACGAGGAGCTGGAGATGGCAACATGCCGAAAGGAGAACACCATGCAAATCGAATCGTCTCAATCCCCTTCCGTCCCCTGGACCACGCGCGATGTCTGGTTGGGGCTGGTTGTCTCGGCCCTTTGGCTGACCATTTTCCTCGTGGTCGCCGTCTGGGTTCAGCACCGTTCCCTCGACCTCGATCTGGGATTGCTGGTCAGCCTGGGAGAATTGGCATTGCTGGTGCCGGTGTGGTGGTTGACAGTGCGGAAATACAACGTGGGATGGAGGGCTCTGGGCCTGCGGAGCTTCAAAGGAGCGATGGTTGGCCTGGGCTGTGGCCTGATGATCCTCTCCTCCATCTTTAACCTCTTCTACAGCCTCTTCCTGGCCCTGTTTGGCCTGCGGATGCAGGTTGATCTGGCGCCCCTTTTCGCCGAGCTCGACTCCCCCTGGTGGCTTCTGGCCGGAGGAGTGATCGTTGCTCCCGTGGTAGAGGAAGTGTTCTTCAGGGGATTCGTCTTTGCCGGATTGCGCCAGCGGTACGACTGGAAGAAGGCGGCGTTAATCAGTTCTGCCCTGTTTGCCGTGATCCACGTCACACCCACTGCCATGATCCCCATCTTCATCCTGGGCCTCATCTTTGCCTACCTTTACCATCGCAGCAACTCCATCTGGCCCGCCGTTTTGATGCACGTCTCCACCAATGCCCTGGCCCTGGGGCTGGCTTATTTGGTGGCCAACGTGGGCTGACGTCGAGGGGCTCACTTACGCGAAAGGCCACGAAAGGCGTGACCTGCTTTCGTGGCCTTCGTTTTTTGGTGCAGATCAGGCCACGCCCTCAACCTGCTGGCGATAGGCAGCCATGTCCACGATGGCACCTTCGAGGCGGGCCTGTTCGGCGGCGAAGGCCAGCAGGTGGCTCTCCAGCGAGGCGCGGGCTGAGGTCAGGGGCTCGACCCTCCCCTGGCGCAGGGCGCGCACGAAGGCACGCATCACCCCCTCGTCGCCACCGCCGTGACCAGCACGGCCTGGCTCGGGCCGAATGAGCTCTACTTTTCCCGTGAGATGGTCGTGGATTTGAATCTCGCTGTCGGTGAGGTAAAACTGGCCGAACAGGGTGGCGCGGCTGCCATCGTAACGCATGGTGCGACTCTCCTGGTGGGAGTGACCGTGCATGACCAGCACCGCCGAAGCGCCGCTTTCCAGTTCCATGTTCACCATCTGATGGTCCACCACGTCGTTGTCGCAGCGGTAGACGCAACGGCCATAGGGCCCGCTCTCCAGCGCGCGACGCCTGGCCTCCAGGCTGGTGTCCTCGGAGATGACGGAGATGGGCCACTCACGATAATCGAGGCCGGCATCCAGTGGAGGTATCAACCGCCGAGCCAGGTTGGTGAGCAGGGGATGATCCAGATAGAGGCCAGCGAATAGCCGTTCCATCGCCGATCGCGACCACCGTCCCTCCTGCATCAGCGGGATCAGGTCTAAATACAGGCGCGGGGCGTACCAGGGACACTCAGCCTCATATGGACAGCCGTCGGTGCAGCGCTCAGGGGCGCCAGGCGGCGCATTCTCGGCGCGGTAATGGAGCAGCGAGCCGAAGGAGCTCAGCCGCTTCACCGGCCCCAGGTTCCAGAACAGGATGTCGAAGTCGTGGCAGCACTTGGCCAGGATCATGGGGGCCAGGCGGCTGTGGCGCCAGTTGCCTCGCACGTAGGAGTGAGCCATGTGCCAGAAGCTCACGTTTTCCCGATGCTCCACGGTGATGATCTCGCCCAGGCGACCGGCGGCGATGACGTCGTGGAGGGCGGAGAAGAAGGAAGTGTAGCGGAGAACGTGGCAGAGCATCAGGACACGGCCGCTCCGCTCCGCCGTTTGCACTAAACGCACACAATCCTCCACCGTGGTAGCCATGGGCTTCTCCAGCAGCACATCGTAGCCGGCTTCCAGCGCGGCGATGGTGGGGCCGACGTGCAGGTCGTCCAACGTACAGATGAGGGCCGCCTGGGCCATCTGCTCGTGGGCGAACAGGTCCTCCCAGGTGCGGAACTGGCGCTCAGGGGGGACATTGTGGGCCTGGGCAAAGCGGGCCCGTCGGGCGTCGTGGGGCTCGGCGACGGCCACGAAGCGTATCTCGTCGGGATGCGCCAGGGCGTAAGGTCCATAGGCGTCGTAGCCCCGATTGCCAGCGCCCACCAGCACAGCTTCTATCGGTTGAGTCATGGGTCTGCTCCTCTTGCTGGTCAGCCCTCACCCTCCCCCCTCCCATGCTCCCTCCCCCAAAGTTGGGGGAGGGCTGGGGTGGGGGCTGTGGGGTAGGTGAGGGCAGAGGTAGTATATTCCAAAAAGCCGCCTTCGTCAACCGCCAGGTGGCTTTCTTGCTGTTGCTAAACCGGCCGAAATCCAGTATACTATGTGGCAGTCACTGGGTAACGAGGCAATGTGAAGGAGAGTCAATATGGAATCCACACCTCTCAAGTACTTGGACACGCACGGCAAAGCGGAGGTCATGGAGCTCTTCGCCGGGCACGTCTCCTCAGGAAAGGTGAGGTTCTTCCAGGCGGCCGGCATTGATTTTGTGCTCGGCAGGCGGGAGGGGCCTTATCTGTGGGACCTGGCGGGCGAGAAGAGGCTGATTGACTGCCACTGCAACGGCGGGGTGTTTAACCTGGGCCACCGAAACCCGGAGATCATCGAGACCCTGGTGCAGAGCCTGCGGGAACTGGACATCGGCAACCACCACCTGATCAGCGAGCAGCGGGCAGCCCTGGCCAGCAGGCTGGCCCAGCTCGCCCCAGGCGACATCACCTACACCGTCTTCGGCGTGGGGGGCGGTGAGGCGATTGACCTGGCCATCAAAGTCGCTCGTGGCTACACCGGGAAGCCCAAGGTGATCTCGGCCCAAGGCGGCTACCACGGACACACCGGCCTGGCCCTGGCGGCGGGTGACGAGAAGTACCGCGCTCCCTTCGGGCCTATGGCCCCAGGCTTCATCCAGGTTCCTTTCAACGACATCGAAGCTCTGGAGAAGGCCGTGGACGACGAGACGGCGGCGGTCTTGCTGGAGACCATCCCTGCCACTTATGGCCTGCCCATTCCCGACCAGGACTTCTTTCCCCAGGTGCGGGAGCTCTGCGACAGCAAGGGGGCGCTCCTGATCGTGGACGAGATCCAGACCGGCCTGGGCAGGACGGGCAAACTGTGGGGCATCGAGCATTTTGGCGTGGTGCCCGACGTCATGGTGATCGGGAAAGGGCTGTCGGGCGGGATCTATCCTATGGCCGCCACCTGCTTCCGGGAGAAGTACGAGGTCGTCTTCCACGAAGACCCGTTTATCCACATTTCCACCTTCGGCGGGGCGGAGGTGGGGTGTCCCGTGGCCTTGAAGGTGCTGGAGATGTCTTCCGACCCCGCCTTTCTGGGCCACGTGGAGGAAATGGCCAGCGTTTTCTCCGCAGGCTTCAAGAGCTTGAAAGACAAGCACTCCGAGATCCTGGTTGGGCTGAGGCAACTGGGACTGATGATGGGCATCGAGATGGTGAATGAGTACTGCGGGCCGCTGTTCACCAAAGCCGCCTACGACCACGGCTTTCTGTCGGTGTTTGCCGGAAACAACCCACGGGTGGCCCAGCTCTTGCCCCCGCTGATCATTGACCGCCCCCTGGCCGAGGAGATCCTGGAGCGAGTGGACGGGGCACTGGGGGAGGTGGCTTGAAAATCAACATTGAGCTGCTGAAGCAGTTCGAGAAGGGTCTCGATCCCCGGTTCCCGGAGAGGAGCGCGATCCCGGCCCGGGTGCTGGGCTACGGGGAGATCAGCACGGTGCTGGAATTGGGGACGGGGAGCGAGAGAGACCTGGCCTACAAAAGACTGCCCATGTTCAGGACCGAAGAGGAGGCGAGGAACTACCAGGCCCTGTACCAGGAGTACGTTGAGGTGCTGGGGGATGGCGTCGGTTTGCGGCTCGTGCCCAGCGAGACGGTGCGATTTATGGACGAGGAGCGCGACCGGGTGGTCGTCTACATCGTTCAGCAAAAACAGCCCGCTGAAGCCATCGGTCACAACGCCATCCACCGCCTCTCGCCCGATGACGTCAGGAAGCTCGTCCTGGCTGTCCTGCGGGAGACGAAAAAAGTCTTCGACTTCAACCGGCAGCACAGCGGCCAGTTGGAAGTGGGCTTCGATGGACAGATTTCCAACTGGGCCATCATCGGCTTCGATCCGGAGATACCGGCGCTGGGCGAAGAAATAGAGCTGGTTTACTTCGACACCAGCACGCCCCTGATGCAGAAGAACGGCGTGGAGCAGCTCAACCCGGAGCTGTTTCTGCGCAGCGCGCCCTCTTTCCTGGTCTGGATCATTCGGCTGCTTTTCCTGGAAGACGTGATGACCCGCTACTACGACTTCAGGCAGGTGCTGGTGGACCTCATCGCCAATTTCTACAAAGAGCAGCGGCCCGAGCTGATCCCCGATCTGGTAAACACCATTAACGGGTTCTTCTCGGCCGAGATTGGGGAAGACGAGTTCGAGCCCATCACGGTGAAAGAGGTCCAGGCCTACTACAGGGAGGACGCCTGGATCTGGCGGATCTATCTGGCCTTCAGGAAGCTCGATCGGTCTCTGCACAGACTCCTGGGCAGGGATTACCCCTACGTTCTGCCGGAGAAGATAAAACGATGAAAATGATGCGCTTTCCTAAAGGCTTCCTGTGGGGCACGGCCACCAGTGCCCATCAGGTGGAAGGGAACAACCGCAACAACGACTGGTGGGAATGGGAGAAGGAGCCGGGACACATCCTGGACGGCAGTCGCTCCGCGCTGGCCTGCGACTGGTGGAATCGGGCCGAGGGGGACTTCGATCTGGCTCAGGAGATGGGACACAACGCCCACCGCCTGTCCCTCGAATGGAGCCGCATCGAGCCGCGAGAGGGGGAGTGGGACGACGATGCTATGGCCCGCTACCGCCAGATGCTGGTCGGGCTGCGGGAGCGGGGCCTGGAACCCATGGTCACCCTGCATCACTTCACCAATCCCCTGTGGCTGGTGGAAAAGGGCGGCTGGGAGACGGAGGCCGTCGTGCCTCTGTTCGAGCGCTACGTGACCAGGGTGGCCGAGGAGTTGGGGGATCTCATCGGGCTTTGGAGTGTGCTGAACGAGCCCAACATCTACGCCATGCTGAGCTATGCGGGTGGCCGCTGGCCGCCGGGGAAGCGTAGCCTGCCCTTGGCCTTCAAGGTGCTGGGCAACATGCTGATCGCCCATGGCCGCGCCTATCGGGTGATCCACCGTCTGCAGCCACGCGCTCAGGTGGGGATTGCCCACGCCATGCGAGTGTTCGACCCCGCTGACCCGAGTTCCCGTCTCGATCGCTGGGCAGCCTGGATACCGGATTACATTTTCAACCGACTCACCCTCACCGCTCTGACCGAGGGGGTGCTGGGCTTCCCCTTAGCCCTCAACCGCCGGGTGCCCGAGCTGGTGGACTCGGCGGACTTTCTGGGGCTGAACTATTATACCAGAGACCTGGTGGCCTTCGACGCCCGCCGTCCCGGCGAGCTTTTCGGCCGCCGCTTTTACGCCGAGGGGGCGGAGATGAGCGACGGCGGTTACAGCGAGGTGTATCCTGAGGGGCTCTACCGCCTGCTCAAGCGGCTGGCCGCCTACGGCAAACCCATCTACGTCACTGAGAACGGCCTTCCCGACGCCGACGACGACCAGCGTCCGCGCTTCATCCTGACCCACCTGGCGGCCACGCACCGCGCCATCGAGGAAGGTGCTCCCGTCAAGGGGTACTTCCACTGGACGCTGGTGGACAACTTCGAGTGGGCCGAAGGCTGGACGCTGCGCTTTGGCCTCATCGCTCTAAACGTCGAGACCCAGAAGCGCACCATCCGGCGCAGCGGCCAACTCTACCAAGAAATCTGCCAGACCGCGGCCATCACCGAGGATATGGTCGAACGCTATGCCCCGGAGGTGCTGGATCGGGTAGTTATTGATAGTAGATGTTGATCAGGTCTCGGAGCATGGCGGCAGCGGTGGGCATGGGGTCCTGTTCGACGATGGTGGCGGTGACGGTGCCGTTGATGTCGGTGTGGTAGACGATGCCCATCTGGTGAGCGGTGAGGCGGGCCAGGGGATGGGATTGCTCCAGCCAGGTGGGCCGCACGGTCAGGCGATAGCCGCCGTCTTCCCTATCTGCCCTGGCGATCAGCTTGATGACCTTGCCGCTGGCTGCGGCCTGCTTTAGCTCCCCAGGCCCGATCCCGGTGATGCCTTCGACCTCTACGTCCTCCAGGCTGGCCGCCTGGCCGAGCACGCTGTGGGCCAGGATCACCAGCTTGTTGGCCGCGTCCCAGCCCTCCACGTCCAGGCGGGGATCGGCCTCAGCGTGGCCATCGGCCTGGGCCTCGGCCTGGGCCTGGGCGTAGGATTTGCCCTTCTCCGCCATCTGCGTCAGGATGTAGTTGGTGGTCAGGTTCAGGATGCCCTCCAGCCACAGGATGTCGGACCCGGCCAGGTCCCGCCGCCCGATGTTGACCGTGGGCAGCCCTCCCGCCACCGCGCCGCTGAAGGCCAACTTCACGCCATTGTCCGCTGCCAGTTTGCTGAGCCGGGAATAGGCCAGCACCAGCGGCCCTTTGTTGGCCGTCACCACGTGCATCCCTCGCCGCAGCGCCTCCTCCATGCAGCCCAGCCCCGGCTGCCCATCCCGCAGGTTGGTGGGCGAGGCCTCCAGCAGGACATCGGCCTGAGCCTGTCGGGCCAACTCTATGGGCTCCAGGCCGGGCCTGCCGAGCAGGGGGTAGGCGGCCACTCCCTGACCCTCCCGCTTGAGCTGGATCACCCGTAGCGGGTCCAGTCCGTCAGCGGCCAGGGCTACGCCGGAGGTGTCCGCGACCCCCACCAGGAGCAACTCCAGGCCGTATCGGGCGCGCAGGGTTTCTTGCTTGCAAGCCAATATCTCCAAAAAACGTCGCCCGATATTGCCCACCCCGATCAACACCAGCTTGACTTGCCCAATCGTCATAGTTCTTCCTCCTTATCAAACTAAAGACTTTCAGCGAGCGAGGAGGCGTTGGAGTCGCCCACTTGTCGGGAGACTGCGCGCTCCGTGCACACTCTGGAGCGAAAATGAGCATAGCATATCACAAAATCGCAGCGCTGTCAAAAGCCTCGCCCTCACCCACCCCCGTCCTTCGGCCACCCCCTCCCTCTCCCAACCTTGGGAGAGGGAGAGGGCCGGGTTGCGTATTTTGACCACTCATGGTAATATTGTTATCCAAGCTACATTCGCACCCAAGGAGGACATGAAGATGAGCAAGGCATCGTCCAAGAAGAGCTCGGTTGACAAAGTGCGCGAACATCTGAACCGCTGTGGGGTAGCCATTGAGGTGATGGAGTTGGACGAGAGCACCCGCACGGCAGCACTGGCCGCCGAGGCCGTGGGATCACCCTTGGGGGCCATCGTCAAGTCACTGGTCTTCCTGGCCGACGGGAAGCCGGTCCTCGTCCTGGTGGCCGGCGATAAGCGGGCCGATCATAAAAAGCTGGAGAAAATCCTCAAAGCCAGGCGGGTGATGATCGCCGACGCCGACCAGGTGCGGGAGGCCACCGGCTTTGCCATTGGCGGTGTACCCCCGGTGGCTCACAAGGTTAAATTATCCACCTTCATTGATAAGAACCTGGGACGCTTTGAGACCCTTTACGCAGCGGCAGGCTCTCCTCGCGCTGTCTTCCCCATCTCCTACGAAAAGCTGGTGGAGATAACAGGGGGACAGTTGGCAGACGTGACCGAGGATTAACCTCCGCGAAAGGTAACTACTCAGGCTGTCATTGCGAGGAGGCGGTTTTTGCCGACGAAGCAATCTCCAATTCGCAAGTTGGGGATTGCTTCGCAAAAAACGCTCGCAATGACAACAGAGGCTGAGTAGTTACCGCGAAAGTCTGAAAGGAGATTGTTATGAAACGCATCGGTGTTCTGACCAGTGGTGGCGACGGGCCGGGCTTGAACCCCTGCATCCGCGCTGCGACCAGGATGGCTTTGGGATACGGCCTGGAGGTGATGGGCATCGAACGGGGCTATGCCGGGCTGATTGGTGGTGAGATGATCCCCCTCGATGCTCGTTCGGTAGGGGGCGTCATCGGCAGGGGAGGCACCTTCTTGGGCACCGCCCGCGCGTCTGAGTTCAAGACGCCCCAGGGCCAGCGGGAGGCCCTGCGCAACCTGAATCGTCATGGCATCGAGGGCCTGGTGGTCATCGGCGGCAACGGCTCTTTGAGCGGAGCCTGTGCCCTTCACCGCCTGGGCTTTCCGGTAGTAGGCGTGCCCGCTACCATTGATAACGACGTAGTGGGCACTGACATCGCCATCGGCGTGGACACCGCTCTCAACACCATCCTGGATGCCATTGACAAAATCAAGGACACCGCCTCTTCCCACCAACGGGCCTTCCTGATCGAGACCATGGGCCGCGACTCCGGATACCTGGCCTTGATGGGCGGGATGGCTGGCGGGGCAGAGATGGTGCTGATTCCTGAGGTCGAGACCCCTCTCGAGGAGGTAGCCCAGGGCCTGCTGGACGCCTACGTACGCGGGAAGGCCCATTGCATCGTCGTGGTGGCCGAGGGGTATAAGCCGGGCACCCAGGCAGTGGCTGCTTATCTCCAAGAGCGACAAGAAGAGCTGGGCTTCGAGGTGCGGGTCACTGTGCTGGGACACATCCAGCGGGGCGGGGCGCCCTCGGCCTTCGACCGAATCCTGGCTACTCGCCTCGGTGCGGCCGCGGTCAGAGAACTCCAACAGGGCAACCACGGCCACCTGGTGGGCCTGGTCGGTAACCAGATCGTCCTCACGCCTTTGGAGGATGTGTTGACCCGACGGAAAGACCTGGATCTGGGGCTCTACGAACTGGGCAAGATATTGGAGAAGTAGAAATTGGAGATTGGAGGTTAGAGGTTGGAAGTTGGAACGATCCAACTTCCAACTTCTAACTTCCAACTTCCAGCTTAATGGGTCAGAATCTGGCTCAAGAACAGCTTGGTGCGTTCCTCTCGAGGATTTCTAAAAAACTCCGCCGGCGTATTTCCCTCCACAATGTTGCCCTCGTCGAAGAAAAAGATGCGATGGGCCACCTCTTTAGCGAAGCCCATCTCGTGGGTTATGACGATCATCGTCATCCCGGAGTGGGCCAACTCGCGCATCACGTCCAGAACCTCTTTGATCATCTCCGGATCGAGCGCGGAGGTCGGCTCGTCGAAGAGCATGATCTTGGGCTGCATGGCTAAGGCCCGCGCGATGGCCACCCGCTGCTGCTGTCCGCCGGACAACTGGCCGGGGTATTTATAAGCCTGTTCGGGGATGCCTACTCGTTCCAAAAGCTGCATGGCCACCTTTTCGGCCTTATCTTTGGGCCACTTCCGCACCCAGATGGGGGCCAGGGTGACGTTGTCAATGACCTTCAGGTGCGGGAAGAGGTTGAAGGACTGGAATACCATGCCGATTTCGCTGCGGACAGCGTGGACGTTACGGATGTCGTTGGTCAGCTCGATCCCGTCCACGATGATGTCGCCTCGCTGGTGCTCTTCCAGGCGGTTGATGGTGCGAATGAAAGTAGACTTCCCCGAACCCGAGGGCCCACAGATGACCACCACCTCACCTCTCTTGATGGTCAAGTTCACACCTCGGAGCACGTGGTAGTCGCCGAACCACTTGTGCACGTCTCGGCAAATGATGATGTCTTCCGCTGTGTTTAGTTTCTCGTTCTGCATCATTCCCTAGTCCCTTGTCCCTTGTCCCTTCTCCTATCGCTCCCCCACACCCAGTGCCACCTCCAGCCGCCGGCTGGCGTAGGACATGGCATAACTGAAGATAAAATAGATCACGGCCACGAAGAGGTACACCTCTCGTTTCAGACCCATGAACTGGGGCTGGGCCACCACACTCTTGGCGATGTTCAGCAGGTCCAGGAGGCCAATGATAACCACCAGGGAGGTATCCTTGAACAAGGAGATGAACTGTCCCACGATGGGCGGGATCACCGCCCGCAACGCCTGTGGCAGCACGATGAGCGCCATCACCTGCACGCCCGACAGGCCCACCGCCCTGGCCGCCTCGTATTGTCCCAGCGGCACGGCGGCCAACCCCCCGCGCACGTTCTCCGCAATGTAGGCCGCGGTGAACAGGGTGAACCCCACCATAGCCCGCAGAACCTTGTCCACCCTCACCCCTTCGGGCAGGAAGAGGGGCAGCATGATGGCAGCCATGAACAAGACAGTGACCAGCGGCACGCCGCGGATCAGCTCGATGTACAGGGTGCAGAACCAGCGCACCACCGGCAGACCGCTGCGCCGGCCCAGGGCCAGCAGCACCCCCAGCGGAAAGGAGGCCACGATGCCGACGATGGCCAGCAGGAAGGTCAATAGCAGCCCACCCCAATAGCTCGTGCCCACCGCAGGCAATACGGAGTTGCCACCGAAGCCGTGCAAGAGCACGATGGTCAGTGGAAAGGAGAGCAGCCAGCCGATCACCACCCACCGCCTGGCCGTCTTGAAGCGGCGCCCCAGCGGGCCCCACGCCACCAGGCTGAGCCCGCCAAGCAGGATCACCACGATCACGCAGGCCCACACCCGCCACACCTGGTCGCGCGGGAACGGTCCGATCAAAAACAGCGTCAGGTTGGTCGTCACCACGTCCCATCTCGCCCCGGTCAGTGCCCAGGTGATGATTCCGCGCAGGACTACATAGATGAGGCCCAGCGATCCGAAAGTCAGCAGGGCGTTGTACCAGGTACTGAACAGGTTCTCTTTGAGCCAACCCAGCACGCCAACTGAGGTGCGCGGGGGCCGCACTGTTTCAGAAATCGTTGCCATTGTCACCTCTCAACGAGTTGCACGCGTCGGTTATACAGATTCATGAGCAGCGAGGTGAATAGACTCATGATCAGGTAACTGACCATGATCATTACGATCACTTGAACTGCCCGGCCAGTCTGATTGAAAATCGTGCCTGCAACGTTGAACAGGTCGGGGAAGCCGATAGCGATGGCCAGACTGGAGTTCTTGGCCAGGTTCAGATATTGGCTGGTGAGGGGCGGGACGATGACGCGCAACGCTTGTGGAAAGATGACCAACCGCAGGGTCTGCGTCTCGTTCAGTCCCACGGCCCGCGCGGCCTCGATCTGGCCACGGGGCACGGCCTGGATGCCTGCCCGAACCACCTCGGCGATGAAGGCGCCAGTGTACATCACCAGCCCCAGCAGCATGGCCACGAATTCGGGGGTGAGAGTGAGACCACCCTGGTAGTTCCAGCCTTGTAGAGAGGGTTTGTCTAACCCGAGTGGAGCCCCTGGCACCACGAACCAGTCGAGAATCGCCAGGGCAACGAAGGCCGCACCTATCCACAGCATATTGAACGCTGGCCGTCCCGTGCGCCGCTCACCGCGAGTGCGCACAATCCACAAAGCCACGGCCACTGTCATGGCCCCGATAAGGCCATACAGCCAGGGGCGGAAGGAAGCCGTAGGAACCGGCCAGGGGAGCGCGGCGCCGCGATTGCTGATGAAGATCGAACCAGGCAGAGCGATACTCTCTCTGACCCTGGGGAGCTTGAGGATGATGGCAAAATACCACACGAAGAGCTGTACCAGCAGCGGTGTATTGCGGGTCAGTTCGACGTAGACGGTGGCGATCTTATTCACCAGCCAGTTGGTGGACAAGCGGGCGACGCCCATCACTACCCCCAGGATGGTCGCCAGCGCAATCCCCACGATGGTGACGCGCAGGGTGTTGACCACTCCCACCAGAAAAGCGCGGGCGTAGGAATCGGAGGGGTCGTAAGTTATTCCCTCTCCGATTTGGAAGCCGGCTTCCAGCCTGAGGAAGTCAAAACTTCCACCCAGGCCTCGGGTTTCCAGGCCGCGCTTCATATTCGAGTAGAGGAGTCCCGCCACCACCGCGACCAGGATAGCGAAGGCGATCTGGCTCAGGATCCTGATAACGCGCACGTCGCGCCAGAAGGGTACCGCGCGATGGGACATGGTCGAAACAGGCGACTTGTGGGCCATATCTATCCACCATTCTTAGGCTTGGGAACGTTCAAGCATTTGCACACAGCGTCTAACGCCTCAGCACCACGCAACGGCGGACGAATCGAAAGTGCCTTCCAATCGCGCACCGCCCGCCATTGTCGTGGTGCGGGTGTTTGCCGAAGTGTCCCCTAAGCATATTCGTATAGGGGAACCACTCTCACCGGCTGTGTTCTTGTTCGCAGTAATGCTTCAATCTGACGCACGGTCTCTGGCTTCAGAAGCACATCGCCACATACCGAGCAAACCTCTGCTGGCACATGATCAATGACGATTACCTGGCCGCGATATCGTACGGTGTGAACAATCCGCCGCTCTTCATACTCGCCAGGGCATCCTTCAATTATGTAACTTTTCGCTCTACCAATCGTTCTTTCCATTGGTACGTGTTCATGACACGTTCTCCTTACCCTGAAATCAATCCATTCGGCTGAGTCTGGTTCGTACAGGGTGATGATTTTTACCAGTGGACGAGAAGGATAACTGCACTGAACATGCAACGGTCTACCCATCCGCGTGAAACCCAGCACTAAACAACTTGGACCATACTCATCCTCTGGATAGTCTTCGATAATCTCGCCATTCGCAACCGCCTCCCGCAATTCCTGTACGCCGATTTGACGGAGGATGCTTTGGTCAAGGTCTGCCTCGGAAAAACGCTGTAACGCTACCCTTAGCATGGCCGGTGGACCGGGCTCCACTTTCAACGTGGCCACGTTGACACGTTCCCTCCGAAGGCAATCCGCCGCCGCTCCAGCTACCCCACCAGCAGGGAACAAGATTGAGGCTTCGACAGTGAGGACTTCGACTGAGGCTCCGATGAGCTCAGCCGAAGCCCTCACGTCGAGCCAGGCCGGGCTACATCACTTCACCCTGCGCCCAGATGTCTAGCGGAACGGTATGGCGTAGAGCAGCCCACCCTTCGTCCACAGGTCGTTGAGCCCTCGATCCAGATTGAAGACCGTGCCCGGCCCCAGGTTGCGATCGTAGACCGCGCCGTAGTTGCCCACGTTCTTGATGACGTAGTAGACGAACCTGTTGTCCAGGCCCAGGCCAACACCCAGGTCGCCCTCGTCTCCCATCAGACGGCGGATCTCCGGATCATCGCTGCCCAGGAAGTCATCCACATTGGCCGAGGTGATCCCAAACTCCTCAGCGTTGATCATCCCATAGACCACCCAGGAGACGACGTCGTTCCACTGGTTGTCACCGTGCATGGTCGCCGGTCCGAGAGGCTCCTTGGACAGCACCTCTGGGAGGATGACGTGCGCCTCCGGGTCGGCAAGAGTGGTTCTGCGGGATGCCAGGCCGGAGCGGTCCATGGTCATGGCGTCGCAACGCCCGTCCTCGTAGGCGGCCACCACCTCATCGTAGGTCTCGAAGACCACGTGGTTGTATTCGATGCCTCGCTTGCGCATCTGATCGGCCAGGTTCATCTCCGTCGTGGTGCCCGCCGTCACGCAGACGGTCCCGCCCTTCAGGTCTTCGAGCCTGGTGATGTTGTCCGCGAGCCTGACCATGATCCCCTGGCCGTCGTAGAAGGTCGTGGGGGCGAAATCCAATCCCACGGAGGTGTCACGGCTGAGGGTCCAGGTGGTGTTGCGGATCAGCACGTCCACCTCACCGGTCTGCAGGGCGGTGAAGCGCTCCTTGGCGGTCAAGGGACGGAACTCGACCTTGGTGGGATCGTTGAAGATGGCGGCGGCAATGGCGCGGCAGAACTCCACGTCGAACCCGGAGAACGAGCCATCCGGTTCAAGGTAGCCGAAGCCGGGCAACGTGTTGTTGCAGCCGCAGATGAGATAGCCGCGTGATCTGACCGTCTCTAACTTTGCGGCAACGGGCAGGGCTGGGACCTCGACCACCCGGGTCACCTCGACCGGTTTTTCCACGACTCGAGTGACCTCGACTATTTTCTCTTCCACTTGCGGCGCGCAGGCGACCAGCAGAGAGGCCAAAACAAGCAGGCTCCCGAGCACTACAAATCGTTTGCGATTCATGGTTCTCCTCCTTCTTAATCTTTGGATCTATATCGAAATGGATGGATACGGATACATTATTCGATTTCTCACCCCCCTTCCTGTCTCCTTCAACCTGGATTGGCGGACGAGCTACGCACAGGCGATAGGGAGGACAAGTGCGAGCTCTCCAGAATAGCCTTGACTACACGAGTGGACATCCACGCTGATCAGTTATTATTTTATCATAATATAGCGTTGTAGTAAAGCTCGCTCAATCAGCCGGCTATTCGCAAGTGCCTGGCACCTACTCACCCGATAGCGTCTGCACCTCGATTACCTTTCTCCCCTTGAGATACACCCGCGGCACCCGGGCGGAGATAGCCGCCAGTACCACGTAGTTGATGCTGTCCATGAGCCAGGCTATCTCCTCTGCGGTGATCTCTGCTTCACCTTGTCGTCCAAAGAGGACCACCTCATCGTCCTGCCGAACGTCTGGGATACCGCTGACGTCCACGATGCACTGATCCATGCACACCCGGCCCACGATAGGCGCTCGCCTCCCCCTGATCAGAACCGATCCTTTGTTCGACAACTGCCGGCTGAGGCCGTCTCCAAAGCCGATGGGCACGAGAGCGACAGTGGTCGGTCGGGTGGTGGTGTACGTGCGCCCGTAGCTGATGCTGGAGCCGGGTGGCAGGGTACGAATCCGCCCCACACGGCTCTTCAGCGTCATGGCCGGACGCAAGGGGACGGAATGGTTGGTCAGCGGCGAGGGATAATGGCCGTAGATGGCCGTGCCACAGCGCACCATCTCCAGATGCATCTCCGGGAAGTTCAGCGTGGCCGCGCTGTTACAAACGTGGCGGATGGGGATGTGAACGCCCGCCTCCTCAAGGTCCTTTAAAACCTTCTGGTAGATTTCCCACTGCTGGTACGTATAGGTCTTGTCCGCTTCGTCGGCTACGGCGAACTGGGTGTATAAGCCCTCCAGGCGTATGCCAGGCAGTTCGATCAACCGCTTTACAAAATCTACCACCTCATCAGGCAGGAGGCCGAAGCGGCCCATCCCCGTGTCCACCTTGATGTGGACCGGGGTAACTACTCCCTGCGAGGAAGAGATCTCCGATACCGCCTTGGCTGTGTGCCAGTGCATGATGGGGGGCGTGATGCGCCACTTGACGACCGTCTCCATCTCCTCGGCGGGCACGTAACCCAGCACGAGAATCGGGGCCTCGATGTCTGCTTTGCGGACCACGATGCCCTCGTCAACCCGCGCCGCCGCGAAGCGGGTGGCTCCGTTCTCCAGGACGGTTTGGGCGACCATGGCGATGCCGTGACCGTAGGCGTTGCCTTTGATCACCGCCGCCAACTCTGTCTTCTCCCCGATCCACTTTTTGACTTCCCGGCAGTTATGGGCGATGGCGTCCAGGTCTATCTCGACCCAGTTTGGTTTACCGTACACTTTGCTTCTCCTTGAATTGGATGTTGGAAGTTGGATGTTGGAGGTTAGAGGTTGGAGATTGGGTCATCCTCCCAGGTAGGCCGCTTTCACCTGGGGGTTAGTAGCCAGCTCTTCACACCGTCCCTCCAGCACAATTCTTCCCGTCTCCAGCACGTAACCCCGCTGGGCGAACTGCAACGCCATGCGGGCATTTTGCTCCACCAGGAGGATGGTCGTTCCCTCCTGATTGATTTCCCGCAGGACCCGGAAGAGATCGCGCATCAGGAGGGGCGCCAGGCCCATAGATGGTTCGTCTGGATATTATATTGTATGAGGCTAAATTTGTCAATAGCGATTTCTGTCGTGTTGTAGTAGCTGAGAGTGGGCTGACCACAGAACCTGGTCTGAAAGCAAGGGAGCAATGACACCATGTGATCTGTACTCAGGGGGGCAGGTGCTAAACGAAGCCGGTGCTCCTGAGTAAAAGGAGCACCGGCCATGACCATCTGACTGGATAACCGGGCCGTGAAGACCTGGCGGCCTAATCACCCACTTCGGGCAGCTCCTTCAGCGCTTCCTGGACCTTTGCCTCAGGGTACTCGTAATCGGGTAGCACGCCAGCGAAGTATTGGTCGTAGGCGCCCATGTCGAAGTGACCATGCCCGGACAGGTTGAAGGCGATCACCTTTTCCTCGCCCGTCTCCTTGCACTTGAGGGCCTCATCCATGGCCACTTTGATAGCATGGGCGGGCTCAGGCGCAGGGATGATCCCTTCCGCGCTGGCGAAGCTCACCGCTGCGGCGAAGACCGGGTTCTGATGCAGGGCCACCGCCTCTATGATCCCCAGTTGGTACAGGTGGCAGATGATGGGAGCCATGCCGTGATAGCGCAACCCGCCGGCGTGGATGGGCGGGGGGACGAAGTTGTGTCCCAGGGTGTGCATCTTGACCACCGGACCCGTTTTCGCTGTATCGCCCCAGTCGTAGGCATAGGGCCCCTTGGTGACCGAGGGGCAGGCGATGGGCTCCACAGCGATGAAGCGAATGTCCCTGCCCTCGACTATCTTGTCACGAACGAAGGGTAGGGCAAAACCGGCGTAGTTTGAACCGCCGCCGATGCAGCCGATCATCACGTCCGGGTACTCTCCGGCCATCTCGAACTGCTTTTTAGCCTCCAGCCCGACGACTGTCTGGTGCATCAGGACGTGGTTGACCACGCTGCCCAGGGAGTACTTGGTGCCATCGTGAGTGACGGCGTCCTCCACCGCCTCGCTGATGGCGATGCCCAGACTGCCGGTGCACTCCGGATTCTCGGCCAGGAGCTGACGCCCGTAATTCGTATCTGGGCTGGGACTGGGCACAATCTCAGCTCCCCAGGCCTGCATCATGCTCTTGCGAAAGGGCTTCTGGTCGTAGCTGACCCTGACCATATACACCTTACACTCCAGATCGAAGAGGTTGCAGGCAAAGGAGAGAGCGCTGCCCCATTGTCCGGCCCCGGTCTCGGTGGTCAGGCGGGTCTGCCCCTCTTCCTTGTTGTAGAAGGCCTGGGCCACGGCGGTGTTGGGCTTGTGGCTGCCCGGCGGACTGACCCCCTCGTGCTTGTAGTAGATGTGGGCCGGCGTGTCCAGCGCCTCCTCCCAACGCCGGGCTCGATACAGGGGTGTAGGTCGCCAGAGCTTGTAGACCTCCCGCACGGGCTCTGGGATGTCAATCCACCGCTCCTGGCTAACCTCCTGCACGATCAAAGCCATGGGAAAGATAGGAGCCAGGTCATCGGGGCCGCACGGCTGAAGCGTGATGGGGTGTAACGTCGCCGGCAGCGGCTTCGGTAGATCCGCCTGGATGTTGTACCACTGGGTAGGTATCTCCTTCTCGCTGAGAAGAATCTTAGTCTCTTCCATTTTGGGTTTCCTCCTTTGTGTTTTAATTTATTTGCGCTTTACAATGTTACTCCGCAACATTTGCGTTGTCCGCGAGAATGTTGCGGGACTGTCATTGCGAGCCGAAGCCCTGAGCGCAGCGAAGGGGCAGCGAAGCAATCTCCTGGTGACGCGGGGATTGCTTCGGGCGCAAACGGCGCGCCCTCGCAATGACAGCAGGGTTTGGTTGCGGCTATGCCGCGCTAGGCCTGTAGTGAGCGTAGCGAATCTATTTGACGTTTTACGTTTGACGTTACGTTAGATACAATGGCTCTTCCAATCACCTTTGATTTCAAGAAGCCGGTTTGGGCCATAATCTCCCTCCTTCTAACAAAAAAGCTCCCGTCCCTTGATGGGACGAGAGCTTTTGCCCCCGTGGTGCCACCCTTCTTAGGCTGACTCCCTGAAACGAAAAAATCCGCCATGACAGCGGATAGATCGTGAGCCAGCCTCACTCATTGCAGGTACGGGACTGCAGCGATGCCATCCGATACCCTCGGCCCTGATAACGGTGGCGACTCCGGCGGGTACTACTCGTGGATTCGTGATCCCTTTCGCTCCGCGACTCCCAGGCCCATTCGGCCTTCGCGCTGGCATCGGGCTCCCACCTTACCCCGACTCTCTGGGCCTCGCTTGAAGGCTTACTAGTCCTGTTCCCAGTCTTTAGCGGTTTCTAATTTGTTGAAGAGTATACCACACCAGGGTCAAAATGTCAAATCCGATTTGCTCCGGGGCCCCACGTCAATCAGTGTCCAGATGAGGTTAGTCGGCATCTGGGGTTTCATCGTGGCAGGGGCCCTCGTGGCAGGGGCCCTCTACGCCATAGGCACCTTTTTTCTGGACCGATGGAAAGGGCAGCAACGAGTTGTCTCTGACGAATCCGCAAACTTGACAATGCGCCGGATTGTGGTATAATGTCCGCATCTTTTAGGGAGGTACGATATGCGCACTATGATGTTCATGGCTAGCGTGTTCCGGCTCCGCGATAACGGCGGAGTTAGCTTGTTTCTTTGTCGTAGTGCGCCTCGTCACAGATTGACGTAAGGTTCCCGCCGGCCGTGGGCGCACGCGACGCCCACGGCTGTTTTTCTGTTCCTACCTGACATTTCTCCGCAAGGCCGTGGGCACTGTCCACGGCCTTGTTTTTTTGTTGGCTGGAGCTTCAAATGGAGGAGTACCCACCATGTCACTACCTGTAACCCGGTTCGATTTCAAAACCGCTGTTTCGGACAGGCGCCTGGTTGGCTTGTGGCGCATGTTGACCGGCTTTCGCCTGGCCTACCTGGGGGCGGTGGTCGGCGTAGGGGTGGCGGCTGTTCTGCAAACGGGCAATTCGCTGTTGCTGCGCTATCTCGTAGACGACGTGCTGGGCCAGGGAAGGCCTGTAGTGAGTGTAGCGAATCTATTTGACCGTACCCTGTTGCTGGTCGGGTTGGGATTCGTGGCCCTGGCGTTGGGACAGGGAACACTGTCTTTCGTCAGCGGCGCGTTGACTGCCCACACGTCAGAGGGGATCGCCCGCCGCCTGCGCAATTACCTGTACGATCACATCCAGCGGATGTCGTTCACGTACCACGATCACACGGAGACCGGCGAGTTGATCCAACGCGCCACCTCGGACGTGGACGCCATACGCCGATTCTTCGCCGATCAGGCCATCAATGCAGGGCATATTGTCCTGCTCTTTGTGATTAACTTTGTGGCCTTGTGGAGCCTGAACGCGCGGCTGGCGCTGCTTTCGGTGGTGGTCGTGCCGCTGATTGTGGTGGTATCGGTTTTCTTCTTCCAGAGGGTCACGAAGGCCTACGAAGCATACCAGGATCAGGAGGCCAAGCTTTCGACTACCTTGCAGGAGAACCTGACCGGCGTGCGCGTGGTCAAAGCCTTTGCTCGCCAGGCCTACGAGCAGGAGAAATTCGAGCAGGATAACTGGGAGCAATTCCAGCGCGGCCGACGGCTGTTGACGTTCCACTCGCTGTTCTGGCCGAGCTCTGACATCCTGTGTGGTTTTCAGATGGTGGGGGCTTTCCTGGCCGGCGCGTTGATGACCATCAACGGCACCATCTCGGTAGGCACCTACCTGGCTGCCGTGCGGATGATCGTGTGGCTGATCTGGCCCATGCGCAACCTGGGGCGGCTGATCGTGCAGATGTCTAGCGGGATGGTGTCGTACAAGCGCGTCGTCGAGCTGATCAAGGAACAGCGCGAGCCCCTGGATGAGGGTACTTACAGGCCGTCTGGCAACGTGCGGGGGGAGATCGTCTTCCGCGATGTTTGCTTTGAGTACAACGCCCCCCCTTCCTCACCCTCCCCTGTCACGACGGGGGAGGGGAGCGCAGTGCTCAAGGGCATCAGTTTCCGCAGTGAGCCCGGACAGGCCGTGGCCCTGCTCGGTTCGACCGGCTCGGGCAAGACCAGCCTGGTCAACCTGCTGCCCCGCTTCTACGAGTACAACGGCGGCAGCCTGACCCTCGACGGGGTGGAGCTAAAGGAGTACCCACGCCACTACCTGCGCCAGCAGATCGGCATCGTGGAGCAGGAGCCGTTCCTGTTCTCCCGCACCATCGGCGAGAACATCACCTACGGGGTGGGACGGGAGGTCTCCGACGAGGAAATCGTCGCCGCGGCGCGGATGGCGGCCATCCACGACGTGGTGATGTCGTTCCCCGATGGGTATAACACGCTGGTGGGTGAGAAAGGGATCACCCTCTCAGGTGGGCAGAAGCAGCGGGTCGCCATCGCGCGCACCTTGCTGAAGGACCCGCGCATCCTGATCCTGGACGATGCCACCTCGTCGGTAGATACGGAGACCGAGGGCGAGATTCGCCAGGCGCTGGAGCGCCTGATGGAGGGACGCACGACGTTCATTATCGCTCACCGCATCCAGAGCGTAATGAACGCCGACCTGATCCTGGTGCTCGACCAGGGGCGCATCGTGCAGCGCGGGACGCACGACGAGTTGATGGCGCAAGAAGGGATCTACCGCCGAATCTACGACGTGCAGGCCCGCATCGAGGATGAACTAGAGAGGGAGATGGGTCAGACTTCCGAAGCCTGTAGTGAGCGTAGCGAATCTATCTGGCAGACTTCGGAAGCCTGTAGTGAGCGTAGCGAATCTATCTGGAAAGAGGTTGCTTATGTCGCAGTATGAGTTTGAAGAGGAAGAGTTCACCACCCAATTCAACGGCCAGACCGTCCTGCGCATTCTGGCTCAGGCCAGGCCCCATTGGCCGTGGCTGGTCGGGTTTTTGGTGGCCACCCTGGCCGTGTCGCTGCTCGACGCCTACTACAACCTGCTCGGCAAGCGGATCATAGACGAGGGCATCCTGGCCGGCGATAAGACCGCGCTCATGCGGATCGTCACCCTCTACGGCTCGCTGATCCTGGTGTCGGCGGTGTCGGTGTTTGCCTTGATCTACCTGGCTGGCATCCTGGGGGAGCGCGTCCGCTACGACCTGCGGAAGAAGATGTTCGAGCATCTGCAGGAGCTGTCATTCTCCTACTTCGACCGCACGCCGGTGGGGTGGATCATGTCGCGCGTCACCTCCGACCCGGAGCGCATCGCGCAACTGGTGACGTGGGGCCTGCTGGACACCACCTGGGCGGTGATGAGCATCGCCGCATCGGTCTACTTCATGCTGCGCATCAACTGGCGGCTGGCCCTGATCGTCTTCGGCATCGTCCCGGTGCTGGTGGTCGTGGCCGCCCAGTTCAAGAAGAGGATCATCGTCGAGTTCCGGCTGGTGCGCAAGCTCAACTCCAGGATCACCGGGGCCTACAATGAGAACATCGCTGGCGTGCGCGTGGTGAAGGCTCTCTGCCGCGAGGAGGAGAACCTGCGCGAGTTCGGCGAGCTTTCGGGCGAGATGTACCGCGCCGGCTACCGGGCGGCGTGGCTTTCCGCGCTGTTTCTGCCGACAGTGCAGTTGATCAGCGCGCTGGCGCTGGGCAGCATCGCCTGGTATGGCGGCCTGCAGGTTCAGGTAGGCAGTTTGACTATCGGCAGCATTCACGCCTTCGTCTCGTACATCATGTTCATGCTCTGGCCTGTCCAGGACATGGCCCGCGTCTACTCCGAGATGCAGCACGCCATCGCCTCGGCCGAGCGCTCTTTCTCGCTGATTGACGCCGTGCCCGAGGTGACCGACCGCCCCGGCGCCATTGACCCCGGCACCATCCGCGGCGACATCGAGTTCGACCACGTGGATTTCTACTACACCCCCTCCTCTCCCTCCCCTGTCGTGACGGGGGAGGGCCGGGGTGGGGGTGCCCCTGTCGTGACGGGGGAGGGCCGGGGTGGGGGTGGGCTAGTGCTGCATGACTTCACACTGAAGGTGAGGCGCGGCGAGACCATCGCCCTGGTGGGGCCGACGGGCGGGGGAAAGTCTACCATCGTCAACCTGCTGTGCCGCTTCTACGAGCCCAAGGCAGGCGTGATCCGCATCGGCGGGCGGGACTACACCGAGCTATCCCTGCACGCCATCCAGTCGCGTATCGGCGTGGTGCTGCAGACGCCGCACCTGTTCTCCGGCACTATCCGCGAGAACATCCGCTACGGGCGGCTGGACGCCACCGATGAGGAAATCGAGGAAGCAGCCAGGCTGGCCGGCGCCCACGACTTCATCGTCATGCTGGAGAAGGGCTACGACGAGGAGGTGGGCGAGGGTGGCGTGCTGCTTTCGGTCGGTCAGAAGCAACTGGTCAGCCTGGCGCGGGCAATCCTGGCGCAGCCGGAGATCTTCGTCATGGACGAGGCCACCAGCTCGGTAGACACCCTGACCGAAGCGCTGATCCAGCAAGGGATGGAGGCAGTGATGAAGGATCGCACCAGCTTCGTCATCGCCCACCGCCTCTCGACCATCAGGCGGGCCGACCGCATCCTGGTCATTGAGGACGGGCGCATCGTGGAGATGGGCACCCACGCCGAACTGCTACGCGCCAAGGGCCACTACTACCGGCTATACACCAAGCAGTTCAGGCGCCAGTTGGAGCAGGAGTACGACGTCTTCAGAGTGCCCAGCCTGGCAGTGGCTTGATGTCAGGTGCAAGTAACGAGGCAATGAGGCAACGAGGGTCTCATTGACCACATCTTGTAACAAACAAAGGCCCTCCTTGAAACCTGGAGGGCCTTTTTGTTTGGCATCTCAGATTCGGTCAGGGAAAGCCTTGCACCGAAGGCCTACACATAGCGTAGCTGCATTTGCATCTCGTCAGCAGTAACAGAGTTCAACAGCTCTGCCCTGTGAAATGGCGAATTCCAATTGGATATCATCGTCCCGCCCCAGCATCGCGACATCACGAGCGCATACCACATCAAACCCTCGATTACGAAGGTTGTTCACAATGGCAACGGACACGTCCTCATCAAAGTAGAACTTGATGAACAGGGGGCGAAGCTCTTCATTAGCCCGTTGGCTCATCTTCCACCGGCACCCTGTTCAGCACGATGTATCGCTCGATCTCGTCACGATGATCGTCATAGTAGCTGAGCGCATCGAAGATATGCGCCAGACGCAAGTGGGGAAGCTTGCGAGTGATTTCATCCGGCGGATCGCCAAACTTCCAGTGTTCGACGATAGCCCGCACCGGCGTGCGCGTTCCTTTGACTACTGGCTCACCGCTCAGTACGTTTGCCCGTCGCTCGATATAGGGATGCTCAGTGACTTCGCCTGCTGGCCGAGCAACGACTTGGGATTGGAGCAACTCACGTAGCTCACGGACAGTACCTTCGAGGATGTCCAGCCGATTGGTTAGTTGTTGTGTGCCAAGAACTGTGTGATTCATCACACCTGCCCCCCTCTGCTTTCGTTAGTGGACAGCCTGAATTATACCGTTCTTTTGAACCGGTGTCAATTGTTGATAAAAAGACTCGTTACCTATTGCCTCGTTACTCATTGCCTACCCCTCAGCCGATGACCCCTAACTCCTTGCCCACCTTCTCGAAGGCCGCCAGCCCCTTGTCCAGGTCATCTCGGCTGTGAGCGGCGGTATTCATGACGCGGATGCGGGCCTGACCACGGGGCACGGTGGGAAAACCCAGCGCCATGGCAAAGACCCCCTCCTCGAACAGCCGCGCCGAGAACTGCCTGGCCAGCGGCGCCTCGCCCAGCATCACTGGCACGATGGGTGTTTCCGTCTGGCCGGTGTCGAAGCCCAGCTTCTTCATCTCCGCTTTGAAGTAGCGGGTGTTCTCCCACAGCCTGTCCACCAGTTCGGTGGATTCCTCCAGCAGGTCAATGGCCGCCAGGCAGGCGGCGGTGTCGGCGGGGGTGGTGGCGCTGGAGAAGAGGAAGGGGCGGCCCCTCTGGCGCAGGTAGTCAATGATCAGCTTCTTGCCCGAAAGCGACCCCCCGACCACGCCGAAGGCTTTGGAGAACGTCCCCATCTCGATGTCGAACTTGCCGTGCAGGCCGAAGTGATCAACGATGCCCCGCCCTCCCCGGCCCAGCACCCCCTCGCCGTGGGCGTCGTCCACCATGGTGATCACCCCGTACCGCTCGGCCACCTCGTATAGCTTGTCCAGGGGGGCCACGTCGCCGTCCATGCTGAACACCCCGTCGGTGACCAGCAGGCCACGGCGGTACTGGCCGATGTTCTCCTTGATCACCCGCTCGGCGTCTTCGGCATCGCGATGCTCGTAGACGACGATTTTGGCTCTCGACAGGCGGCAGCCGTCAATGATGGAGGCGTGGTTCAGCCGGTCGGAGAAGATCACGTCCTCCTGCCCCACCAGGGCGGGGATAGCGATTTGATTGGCCACGAAGCCACCCTGGACGAACAAGGAAGCCTCCACGCCCTTGAACTCGGCCACGCGCCGTTCCAGCTCCAGGTGCAGAGTTTGCGTGCCGGCGATGGTGCGCACCGCCCCCGGCCCGACGCCCCACTGGTCAATGGCTCGCCTGGCCGCCTCTTTGATTTTGGGGTGATTGGCCAGGCCCAAATAGTTGTTGGTGCAGAAGTTGAGCACCCGCTTGCCGTCCACCGTCATCCAGGCACCCACGGGCGATTCCATAGTGCGGATGTTGATGAACAACCCCTGCTCTTTCAGATTGGCCACATCTTCGTTGATAAAGGCCAGTTTGTCGGTCATGGTTCTTGTCCTCCTTCAAGTTGGTAGATTCGTGGATTCGTAGACCAATTGTAACTACTCAGGCTGTCATTGCGAGGAGGCGGTTTTTGCCGACGAAGCAATCTCCAATTCGCAAGTTGGGGATTGCTTCGCAAAAAACACTCGCAATGACAACAGAGGCTGAGTAGTTACGACCAATTTACGAATCTACGAGTTTCCGAGTGTACGGATTTACCAGCCGCGGCGCTCCATGAAATGCCTGAAGGCTGCCTGGGCTTCTTCCAGAGATTCCAGTTCGTCCACCAGATAGAGTTCGATCCCCAGGCGGGAGGTGAGGGGCTCCAACAGATCGTAGGCGTCCTCCCTCTTGACCCAGATCTCGACTGGCAGTCGCTTTAGCCTTTCGGCCAGGGCCAGAAATCGCTCAGGGAACTCCTCCAGGTGGGTTGCGGGGGAGGCCAGGTAGGTGTCAAAGATAAAGCCCGACGCGTGGTCTACTGTCAGCGTCTGGTAGGGATAGTGAGGCCTTTCGTCTCTTTTGTCCTGCACAGGGGTGGGCGAGAGGAAGAAGTCCATCTCCCAGACGGCGTCCATGAACTGAGCTGCCTTCGTGAGCCTGGCCAGGCGAAGCTCATCTATGGGCACGTCGGGGAGTTCTTCCTCCTCCAGCAAGGCAGGCTCTAACCAGGCATCCTGCCATGTGAGACCCTCTTCAGCTAGCTGCGGCACTCTGACAAACCAGAGCTCCTCCTGGGGTGGATCGAAGAGAGCGGGGTCCTCCCGGAAGCGAGGGCAGACTTCCCTCGCCTGTTGCAGGGCCAGGGTGAGGAATCTGGCTTCGTCGGCGGTCAGGTACCAGGGAAAGTGTGCTGGACGGTAGCTGCGGAACAGCGGCCAGGCGTTTCTCCCTCGGAACTTCAGGCCCAGGCGTTTGATCACCTGGTGGTCTTCCTTGCCTAGCTCTTCTCTGTTGGCAAAGGAAGCCATCAGGCACTTCTGCAGCAAGAGCTCTTCAAAGGCTTCGGAAGGATCCGGAGGGGGCTCGGATGCGATTCGCATGTAGCTCTCCAGGCCCTCGCTGCCCAGGTACAGGGCCAGGGCAAACATCTCTCCCAGATTGCCCATGATGCAGCAGTAACCGATCTCCCCGCTGACCGGATCCTGCACCCCGAACACGTCGGAGTCGTACATCCAGGTCCAGGCTTCGATTTCTTGGAATTCCAGCGCCGCCTCGTAGAGGGCCTTCCAGTCGGGCATGGTTGGTGATGTTTCTTTCATGGTGACAATCTCCTTTCAATCTACCAATTTACCAATGTACCAGTTTACCATCACATGTACTTCTCTTCGTACAGCAACTTCTCCAGTTTGGTCAGCGCCGTCCGCACCGAGCGCAGACGGCGGGCCGCTTCCGCCTCCGCGGCCTTTTCCTGGAGCGTGGCCTGGGCCAGGCTGGCGGCGGCTCTCCCGGCCGTGCTGTCGTCAAACCAACCTGGCCCGTTGCAGGCGATCACGCAACGCCGGCCGGTTGGCGTAGCGCTCTTGCAGGTCGGCGACCCGCGTTTGGAAATCGGCCAGGCGGCCCTGGTAGTCGGCCAGGTCGCGCAGTCTGACGAGCAGCGCTACCGCTTTGTCGTAAGAGGCGGGTTTCTTCTCCTCGATGAGCGCCACGACGTCACGCCAGGCTTCGGCCTCGCGCGGCGCGAACGCCTGCAGCTCTTGGATACGCCTGGCCTCGGCGGCTTCAGCGGCACGTCGCTTCGCCTCGCGCCGAAGCTGGTCGGCAGTCGCCCACAACTCGCCCCACATGCGCCGGGGCGCAGCAGCAACCCCCCTGCCCCCGTCCACGGGGGCTGTCCCCCCGCCTGCGGGGGGACGGGGGGACGCACCGACCAATTCTTGCAGGCGACGGTTGAGCGTCAACGACAGGTGCGCCTCGCCGCGCGCCAGCCGCATCAGGAAGGCATCGCGTTCGGCCGGCGATAGGCGGGCGATGGCCTCTTCTGGCGGGATGGCAGGCGCCGATTGGCGCTGCGGGCTGGCCTCGGTCGCGGCCTGGAGCAGGTACTCGTCCAGGTCGAAGAGCTCGACGAAACTCGTCAGGGGTGGGGAAAGCTCGCTCAGGCCGGGCGGGACGGGCGGCTCGAGCTCGGCGTCGTCGGCGTCCTGGAGCTCAGCGGCGCGCAGCCAGGCCAGGTACAGCGCCCGGTAGTCCCCTTCCAGCAGGTCATCGCGCAGCCGGCTCAACGAGGAGAGCCAGCCTTCGCCCTCGATCCAGTCGCTTCCCTCCTCTTCGTCCAGTGAAATGTCCAGGATCAAGTAGTTGCCGACCGGCTTCAGGTCAATGCAATACTCCCACAGGTACGGCTCGATCTGTTTGGGATCCAGCAGGCCCTTAGGAAAGCGAAACGCCAGCCGCTTGCTGCCCCAGTTGGCCAGGTACAGGAAGGCATCGAAATAGCGTGCCAGCACTTGCCTGGGGTCATGTTTGAAGTTGCCCCAACTGTACGTGACCACAGCCTGCGACGACGAGACCTCGATGTGGCTGGACAGCTCGTTCACCGCCGCCCGCTCTTCGGGAGTGAGCGGCCGGTCAAGGGTTTGCCATTCGTAGTACTGGTATTCGCTCATCGGTGATATCCTCCATCAACGTGAATGGTGTCTCGTAGATGTGGAAGAGAGGGATTCTCTGGTCATAGATCGTTATGCGCCACAATATGCGCCATTTTGAGCCGTTATGCGCCGTCTCACTACTGCGCAACGTAGATTGTTCCCTTACGTGTACCGCATTGCCGAACCCAGCCGGTGGCTACTAACCCAGTCAGATCTCTTAAGGCCGTTCGTCTGGACACAGGGAACAATGTCTGATAAAGGCTATTGGTTAGTTCCTTTCCTTCGTTCACCATCAGCGCCAACGCCTCAATCTGCCTTTCGTTCAGGCCCAATGCCCGCAGGTCGGTGACGCCTTCCTCGGGGATCAGGTCAAGAATGTGCTCCCCTGGCCCTGGGAAGGTCACTTGAAGGCGGTGCGGCCTCAGCAATCAGTCACATTCCACGAATCTGCGGCGGATTTCTTCAAAGTAATCACGGAACTCTCCGGGGATGATGTCGGCCTTGGGTGCATCAGGCAGGATGGCATTGAAATGACGCTCCAATTCCCCAAACTCGATCAGGCCCTCGTGCAGCAGGAACATTACGTCTTCCAGGTCGGCTTCGAAACCACGTGCAATCTTGCTCAGCGCGATGCTGTACGGATCAAAGATGTACACGTCCAGTTGCCCATAGCGCCCGACCAGCCGCCGTCGTTCGTGAGCCTGCGGGGGTAGGGGGACGAACTTGCCCAACGGCACCTCCTCCACATCGAGACGCATCTCAGCGGCCAACTCGGCGACCGTCACCTCAAATTGCTCAACCGATTCTGCATCCAACTCGAACGCATAATCCACGTCCACGGTGGTGCGGGGATTACCCAACAAGCAGAGCGCGCTGCCTCCCAGCAAGTAGAGGATGCCCGCGCTGGGATAGCGTTCGCCCAGACGCTGGAGGAAGGACTGCAACGTATCCAGGGTCACCGGCTCCATTGGGTCTGTACCTCCCATTGACGCAATAGTTGGCGTGCCACTTGCTCGTAGGTTCCTGCCCAGTTCACCCTTGCTTGTGCCCGGCGCCGGTGTTCGCGCCCCAGCGCGGCCAGTCTCTCGCGGGGTGTGCCCTCGGCTGGTAAGCCCCATTCCGTTGAGAACAGATCCGGCAGCCATCGCCATCGCGCCGCCAGCAAGGGTCGCAGGCGATGGACGTGTTCCTGTTGGAGGAGCACAGCCGCTATATAGAACCCCTGAAGGATCAGCCGCTCGTAAGATTGTAGTTTCTCCAGCGCCGCAGGCACGGCCTCCGCGTACTCTGGATGAGCGAGCAAGACAGCGATCACGGCCGCGCGGACGCGGGCACTGGGTTGTCGTACCAGGTCGGCCAGCAGTGTCTCCGGGGGGCGCACCTTTCCCGCCTGGTAGGGTGACTGCCGCGAAAGGTAGCGGATACCCAGCAACTCTAACTCGGCGACGAGCTTTTCTTCTTCTGGGAATACCTCAAGATTTGAATGGTTCATCAGAATTCCAGTCGTTGCCCTTCCCCTTGGGCGATTAGATGCAGAAGTTCGTCTCGTGTCTTCTTGATTCCTTGTTCACGTCCTCGGTTCTACCACTACTTTGGCCCGCTGTCGTCGTTGCGGAATCAGGTCGCAGGAGCACGACACGGATTTCCACGGATTCCCACGGATTACTCGGATGTATTGCGCTCGGCTTTGAGCCAGTCCGGGACGAACAACCATTGGTAGTTGACCCGGAACTCTGCTGCCTGTGGTGACGGGAAGACGCGCCGTGGCCGCAAGCTGCGCTCCCCAAAATTGATCAGTAAACCAACAGCCAAACCGGTATGGTTCAGATAGGTGATCACCTGACCCAAATACTTCTGATGCACTGTGGCGAATGCTTTGATCTCGACAATGACTTTGTCTTCGACGATAAAATCCGGAATGTAGTAGCCGACCAGTCGTCCCTCGTCGTACACCTCAAGGTTTTTCTGTGCTTCAAAGGAGAGCCCCACCTTTTCGAACTCCGCTTCGAGTGCTCGTTGATATACTTCCTCCTTGTGTCCTGGCCCCAGCCGCCGATGCACGGCCATGGCCGCGCCGTTGATACGGTAAGTGATGTCTTCGTGTGGCCCCTTGACTTTCTTGCTCATAGCTCGTCTTCCTATCCGTGCCCGCACGACACGGATTTCTCACGGATTACACGGATATTAGCGCGCTGCATTTGCATCCGTGTCGTGCTGCTC
>Ga0194126_10000443_pt1 | contig 69196 bp, 54 predicted proteins | sample TA2KigC150mmetaG_FD_148641 | JGI IMG/M metagenome (GOLD analysis project Ga0194126, IMG submission 148641) | Freshwater microbial communities from Lake Tanganyika, Tanzania - TA2015035 Kigoma Deep Cast 150m | ecosystem: Environmental > Aquatic > Freshwater > Lake | place: Tanzania: Lake...
TGAGCCGACATCGAGGTGCCAAACTCCGCCGTCGATGTGAACTCTTGGGCGGAATCAGCCTGTTATCCCCAGAGTACCTTTTATCCGTTGAGCGATGGCCCTTCCATACAGAACCACCGGATCACTAGGACCTGCTTTCGCATCTGCTCGACTTGTGGGTCTCGCAGTTAAGCTGGCTTATGCCCTTGCACTATCAACACGATTTCCGACCGTGTCTAGCCAACCTTCGTGCTCCTCCGTTACCTTTTGGGAGGAGACCGCCCCAGTCAAACTGCCTACCATGCACGGTCCCCGACCCCGATCAGGGGCCCAGGTTAGAACCTCAACGACACCAGGGTGGTATTTCAACGTTGGCTCCACGGCAACTGGCGTCACCGCTTCACAGCCTCCCACCTATCCTACACAAGTCCCGTCAAAGTCCAATGCAAAGCTACAGTAAAGGTTCATGGGGTCTTTCCGTCTAGCCGCGGGGAGATTGCATCTTCACAAACACTTCAATTTCGCTGAGTCTCGGGAGGAGACAGTGTGGCCATCGTTACGCCATTCGTGCGGGTCGGAACTTACCCGACAAGGAATTTCGCTACCTTAGGACCGTTATAGTTACGGCCGCCGTTTACCGGGGCTTCGATCAAGAGCTTGCACCCCATCACTTAACCTTCCGGCACCGGGCAGGCGTCACTCCCTATACGTCCTCTTTCGAGTTTGCAGAGAGCTGTGTTTTTGTTAAACAGTCGCAGCCACCATTTCACTGCAACCCCATCGTGCTTCGTCCGCGAGGAACTACACACTACCGGGGCACACCTTTTCCCGAAGTTACGGTGTCAATTTGCCGAGTTCCTTCTCCCGAGTTCTCTCAAGCGCCTTAGGATTCTCACCCTGCCCACCTGTGTCGGTTTGCGGTACGGTCACTCTTCAACTGAAGCTTAGAGGCTTTTCTTGGAAGCTTAGGATCAACCACTTCGGTCCACATGGGACCTCGTCATCACGCCTCAGCTTAGCCCCCCGGATTTGCCTAAGGGGCACGCCTACACGCTTAAACCGGGACATCCAACACCCGGCTGGCCTACCTTTCTCCGTCCCCCCATCGCATTGAAGAGCGGTACAGGAATATTGACCTGTTTCCCATCAGCTACGCATCTCTGCCTCACCTTAGGGGCCGACTCACCCTGCGCCGATGAACGTTGCGCAGGAAACCTTGGGCTTCCGGCGAACGGGACTTTCACCCGTTTTATCGCTACTCATGTCAGCATTCGCACTTCCCATACCTCCAGCATGCCTCACAGCACACCTTCGCAGGCCTAGGGAACGCTCCTCTACCATGTGCGCCTGATTCAAAGCGCCTGCCAGCTCCCACGATGTCCATCACTTCCACCCACTCGACCGTGAGGGGAAGCTTTGGTCTCGGCCGCGCTGCGCGCTTAACTTGCTTCGCAAGTTAGCCTCGCCCAGCTTTCGTGCCTTCGTTTGCTGGCGCCTTGAATCAGGCGCACATCCCAAGCTTCGGTTACGTGCTTAGCCCCGTTACATCTTCCGCGCAGGACGACTCGACCAGTGAGCTATTACGCTTTCTTTAAAGGATGGCTGCTTCTAAGCCAACTTCCTGGCTGTCTATGCCTTCCCACTTCGTTTACCACTTAGCACGTCATTGGGGACCTTAGCTGTGGGTCTGGGTTGTTTCCCTCTTGACGATGGACGTTAGCACCCACCGTCTGTCTCCCGTGCTCGCACTTCTCGGTATTCGGAGTTTGCTATGGCGGGGTAGGTCTAGACGACCCCCCCAACCATTACAGTGCTCTACCCCCGAGAGTGATACACGAGGCGCTACCTAAATAGCTTTCGAGGAGAACCAGCTATCTCCGGATTTGTTTAGCCTTTCACCCCTATCCACAGCTCATCCCCTAGTTTTGCAACACTAGTGGGTTCGGTCCTCCAGTGCGTGTTACCGCACCTTCAACCTGGCCATGGATAGATCATCCGGTTTCGGGTCTACGCCCAGCTACTGAACGCCCTGTTCAGACTCGCTTTCGCTGCGCCTCCCCTATTCGGTTAAGCTCGCAACTGAACGTAAGTCGCTGACCCATTATACAAAAGGTACGCAGTCACCCCTGCTTCAAACACCCTCCGGGTGTTTTCGCAGGGCTGACCGTCGTCTCGAATACTGCGTATTCAAGCCAACAGTCACCACTTCACTCCCCTTTAGCCTTTTGATGCGTCTCGCGCTACGCGCTCGGGCATCAAAGAACCCAAAGGTGCTTGAAGCAGGGGCTCCCACTGTTTGTATGCATGCGGTTTCAGGATCTATTTCACTCCCCTCCCGGGGTTCTTTTCGCCTTTCCCTCACGGTACTGGTTCACTATCGGTCGATCACGAGTATTTAGCCTTGGAGGATGGTCCCCCCATCTTCAGACAGGATTACACGTGTCCCGCCCTACTTGTCGCGCGCTCAGTTCCACGAAGTCGTTTTCGAATACGGGGCTATCACCCGCTATGGCCGGACTTTCCAGACCGTTCTCCTAACGTCTCCGCTAAATCGCGCAGGCTCGTCCCATTTCGCTCGCCACTACTTTGGGAATCTCGGTTGATTTCTTTTCCTCGAGCTACTGAGATGTTTCAGTTCACCCGGTTCGCTTCACTGACCCTATGTATTCAGGCCAGGATACCCCGAAGGGTGGGTTTCCCCATTCGGACATCTCCGGATCAAAGCTTCGTTGCCAGCTCCCCGGAGCTTTTCGCAGGCTCGCACGTCCTTCATCGCCTGTGATCGCCAAGGCATCCACCACATGCACTTAGTCACTTGACCCTATAACCTTGAACCCTCTCGCGAGGCTTCACTGCTACAGGTGTGTTTGTCTCGCCCTGCCCGACTAAAAGCAGGACGCGACGCAATCAAACCCAGTTTCAATCCGTATCTCATCAATACGAACTGAACTTCTTCTTCCGCTTTGTTAAAGAACTCACAGCCTCACCGTAAACGGTGAGCAGTGAACGCATAACGTTCACTGCTCACAATTCAGCCAGGTCACTTCCCGTTGTAAATGGTGGAGGATGACGGGATCGAACCGACGACCCCCTGCTTGCAAAGCAGGTGCTCTCCCAGCTGAGCTAATCCCCCGTTAAGGTTTGGTACCGGCGCATGCTGCGTTGCTCAATGCCTTGTGTGCACTAGCACACGGCGGCATTTCGCGCCTTGCACTGCTTGGTCCCAATCCTTAACGGCAGGAACCAGCACCTTGATCTGGTGGGCCAGGTTGGATTCGAACCAACGACCCCCGCCTTATCAAGACGGTGCTCTAACCGACTGAGCTACTAGCCCGTAGCTTTCCATCTACAACAGCCTTGAGGTGTGAACATTGAGCTAAGTACGCTCTAGAAAGGAGGTGATCCAGCCGCACCTTCCGATACGGCTACCTTGTTACGACTTCACCCCAGTCATGGATCACTCCGTGGTAATCGCCCCCCTCGCGGTTAGGCTAACTACTTCTGGAGCAACCTACTCCCATGGTGTGACGGGCGGTGTGTACAAGGCCCGGGAACGTATTCACCGCGACATGCTGATCCGCGATTACTAGCGATTCCGACTTCACGCAGTCGAGTTGCAGACTGCGATCCGGACTACGATCGGCTTTGTGGGATTGGCTCCCCCTCGCGGGTTGGCAACCCTCTGTACCGACCATTGTATGACGTGTGAAGCCCTACCCATAAGGGCCATGAGGACTTGACGTCATCCCCACCTTCCTCCGGTTTGTCACCGGCAGTCTCACTAGAGTGCCCTTTCGTAGCAACTAGTGACAAGGGTTGCGCTCGTTGCGGGACTTAACCCAACATCTCACGACACGAGCTGACGACAGCCATGCAGCACCTGTGTCCAGATTCCCTTTCGGGCACCCCCAGATCTCTCCAGGGTTCCTGGCATGTCAAGGGTAGGTAAGGTTCTTCGCGTTGCATCGAATTAATCCACATCATCCACCGCTTGTGCGGGCCCCCGTCAATTCCTTTGAGTTTCAACCTTGCGGCCGTACTCCCCAGGCGGTCAACTTCACGCGTTAGCTTCGCTACTGAAAGATTCCTCTCCCAACAGCCAGTTGACATCGTTTAGGGCGTGGACTACCAGGGTATCTAATCCTGTTTGCTCCCCACGCTTTCGTGCATGAGCGTCAGTGTCATCCCAGGAGGCTGCCTTCGCCATCGGTGTTCCTCCGCATCTCTACGCATTTCACTGCTACACGCGGAATTCCACCTCCCTCTGACACACTCTAGTCTCCCAGTTCCAAACGCAGTTCCCAGGTTAAGCCCGGGGATTTCACGTCTGGCTTAAGAAACCGCCTGCGCACGCTTTACGCCCAGTAATTCCGATTAACGCTCGCACCCTACGTATTACCGCGGCTGCTGGCACGTAGTTAGCCGGTGCTTCTTCTTACGGTACCGTCATCCACCCCCCGTATTAGGAGAGGCGATTTCTTTCCGTCCGAAAGCGGTTTACAACCCGAAGGCCTTCTTCCCGCACGCGGCATGGCTGGATCAGGGTTGCCCCCATTGTCCAAAATTCCCCACTGCTGCCTCCCGTAGGAGTCTGGGCCGTGTCTCAGTCCCAGTGTGGCGGATCATCCTCTCAGACCCGCTACAGATCGTCGCCTTGGTGGGCCTTTACCCCACCAACTAGCTAATCTGACATCGGCCGCTCGTATAACGCGAGGTCTTTCGATCCCCCGCTTTCCCCCTCAGGGCGTATGCGGTATTAGCGTAACTTTCGCTACGTTATCCCCCATTACACGGTACGTTCCGATGCATTACTCACCCGTTCGCCACTCGCCACCAGGGTTGCCCCCGTGCTGCCGTTCGACTTGCATGTGTAAAGCATGCCGCCAGCGTTCAATCTGAGCCAGGATCAAACTCTTCAGTTCAATCTTGTTACTCTAAGTTCGTCTACCGAAATAGACCGCTTATCACTCTTCAGAAATTAACTGACTAGTGCAAGCATTAGGTTTTCTCTTCGCTTCCTCTACCCAGATCCTCACCCAGATAGATTCCACTCAGCCCAATGCCCACACCTTAAGGCTGTAAGTAACTTGTTAAAGAACTGTTTTTACTGCGTTTTTCACCGTCTCGCGGGAAATCCGCGGCGACGGGAGACCGGCATTATAGGGGGCTAAAAACTTCGGTCAAGCTTTTGTTGCAAGATTTTTTCAGGCCTGCGCCAACCCCCTGTTGTGTCAGGGAGTTAGCATCCATCGCTTCCAGCGCGGGAGGCCCACTTGCGGGCCATGACAGCCCATCAATGCAGCGTAACCCGGGCGAAACGGCGCTTGCCGACCTGGACGACGACGGAAGCCCCCTTGGCCACCAGCAAGCCCTTGTCGCTCACCTTCTCACCATCCAGCTTGACGCCGCCACCGGCGATGCTGCGCATGGCCTCGGAGGTGCTGGGCACCAGACCGGCCAACTTAAGCAACTGGGTAACGGGCAAGCCGGCTTCCGGCGCATCGACGCTAAACTCGGGCAAGTCCTCGGGTATCGCACCCTGACGGAAGCGCGCCTCGAAATCAGCCAATGCCGCCTCGGCCGCGGCGCGGTCGCGGAAGCGGGTGATGATCTCCTGGGCGAACATCACCTTGATGTCGCGTGGATTGCGTCCCTCCTCCACATCCCGCTTCCACAGGCGGATTACCGCCAGCGGCTCGAAGGAAAGCAGCTCGATGTAGCGCCACATGAGTTCGTCGGAAACGGACATCAGCTTGCCGAACTGCTCCTGCGGGGAGTCGGTAATGCCGACGTAATTGCCCAGCGACTTGGACATCTTGTTGACCCCGTCCAGCCCCTCCAGCAGGGGCATGGTCAGGATGCACTGGGGCTTCTGGCCGAAATGCTTCTGTAACTCCCGGCCCATGAGCAGGTTGAACTTCTGGTCGGTGCCGCCAAGTTCCAGGTCCGCCTCCAGCGCCACCGAGTCGTAGCCCTGGATCAGCGGGTAGAGGAACTCGTGGATGGCGATGGGCTGGTTGCCCTGGTAGCGCTTGCTGAAATCATCCCGTTCCAGCATGCGGGCCACTGTGTGGGTAGCGGCCAGCTTGATCATGTCGGCGGCGCTCATGCCGCCCATCCAGCGGGAATTGAATTCCACCTCAGTCTTTTCCGGGTCCAGGATCTTGAACACCTGGGCCTGGTAGGTGCGGGCGTTGAGTTCCACCTGTTCCGGCGACAGGGGCGGCCGGGTGGTGTTCTTGCCGGTGGGATCGCCGATCATGCCCGTGAAGTCACCGATGAGGAACACGGCCTGGTGGCCCAGGTCCTGCAACTGGCGCATCTTGTTGAGCAGCACGGTATGGCCCAGGTGCAGATCGGGGGCGGTGGGATCAAAACCGGCCTTGACCCGCAGGGGCTTGCCGGTTTTCAGTTTCTCCACCAATTCGGCCTCGACGAGCAACTCGTCGCAGCCGCGCTTGATGACAGCCAGGGCGTCTTCGAGGGAATGCATGGGATTTTCGGCGGGAGGAATGGTTGGAGCGGGTGATGGGAATCGAACCCACGTCTAAAGCTTGGGAAGCTCTCGTTCTACCATTGAACTACACCCGCGATGTAAACTCGCGGCCCCGAATGCTACTGGATTTCAAGGGCGCCACAAAGTGATCACCCTGCTCATCAACGGCCAGCCGAGGCAGTTTCCGGCACCGCTTTCCATCGCCGAGTTGATGTTCGCGCTGGATCTGGCGGGCAAGCGCATCGCCGTCGAAAAAAACGGTGAGATCGTGCCGCGCAGCCAGCATGGCGACGCCCAAGTCGCCGATGGCGACCAGCTTGAGATCGTCGTCGCCGTGGGCGGCGGCTGAGTCGCCTTACCCCTATTCCGTTCTCACAGGTTCGAAACAAATGGATGAACTCGTCATTGCCGGCAAGGCCTATTCCTCCCGCCTGCTGGTGGGCACCGGCAAGTACAAGGATTTTTCCGAGACCCGCGCCGCCCTCGATGCTTCCGGCGCCCAGATCGTCACGGTCGCCATCCGCCGCACCAACATCGGCCAGGATCCCAACCAGCCCAGCCTGCTCGACGCGGTACCGCCCAGCCGCTTCACCTACCTGCCCAACACCGCCGGCTGCTATACGGCGGACGACGCCATCCGCACCCTGCGCCTGGCGCGGGAACTGCTGGACGGCCACGACCTCGTCAAGCTGGAGGTACTGGGCGATCCGCAAAGCCTGTATCCCAACGTGGTGGAAACCCTGAAGGCCGCCGAGGTGCTGATCCAGGACGGCTTCAAGGTCATGGTCTATACCAGCGACGACCCCATCGTCGCCAAGCAGCTCGAGGACCTGGGCTGCGTCGCGGTCATGCCGCTGGCCTCGCTCATCGGCTCCGGCATGGGCATCCTCAACCCCTGGAATCTGCAGATCATTTTCGACAGGCTTTCAGTGCCCGTCATCGTCGATGCCGGTGTCGGCACCGCCTCCGACGCGGCCATCGCCATGGAACTCGGTTGTGACGCGGTGCTCATGAATACCGCCATCGCCGGAGCGAAGAATCCGGTGCTCATGGCCTCGGCCATGCGCAAGGCGGTCGAGGCCGGGCGCGAGGCCTACCTGGCGGGGCGCGTCCCGAAGAAGATCTACCAGGCCAGTCCCTCCTCCCCCACCTCGGGCCTGATCGGTTCCTGAGCGTCAACGGGCCGGCAAACGTATCGGCCCGGCCCAACCATGTCCGCGGAAGTCCAGCACCGTCCCATCCGTTCCTTCGTCCTGCGCGCCGGTCGCCTGGGCACCGGCCAGCAGAAGGCGCTCGAAGAACTGGGCCCGCGCTATGTCCTGCCCTACCAGTCCGCACCACTCGACCTGGCCGCCAGCTTCGGCCGGGAAGCCCCCAGGGTATTGGAAATCGGTTTCGGCATGGGCCAGGCGACGGCGGAGATCGCCCGCGAACATCCGGATATCGATTACCTGGGCGTGGAGGTACACACCCCCGGCGTCGGCGCCCTGCTCAAGCTCATCGGCGAACAGGGCATCGCCAACCTGCGCATCGTCCAGCACGACGCGGTGGAAGTGCTGCGCCACATGATCCCGCAAGCCGGACTGGACGGCATCCACATCTTCTTCCCCGATCCCTGGCACAAGAAACGCCATCACAAGCGCCGCCTGATCCAGCCCGCCTTCGCCCAGTTGCTGGCGGAGCGGCTCAAGCCCGGCGGCTATCTGCACCTGGCCACAGATTGGGAGGACTACGCCCGGCAGATGCTGGAGGTGCTCGGCGCCACCCCGCTGCTGCGCAACAGCGCCGAGACCTACGCGCCGCGTCCGCACTACCGCCCGCTCACCAAGTTCGAGCAACGCGGCATGCGTTTAGGGCATGGCGTGTGGGACCTGGTCTTCCTGCGTGTCTGAACTGCGCCCGCGCTAACGCCGAAACCACGGCGCATCTGTCGGCCCGCCGACAGGCCCGCGCGCCCGCATCGCCATCCAGCCGCCTGCACCCCCGGCCTGGCGGAGGCGGACATCTGGCACGGGAAGTGCAAGTCATGACCACCCCCACACCGGGAGAACGCCATGTTCGCCTGGATCATCGAAGGCGACGGACATCGCCCCATGCTGCGCTTCGAGGATGGCCGTACCGGCATCCCGGTGAACCTGCGCCTGCTCAGCCGGCGCGAATTCCTGGAACTGCTGGGGCGTCGGGTCGAGGTGCGTTCGCAACTCTCGCCCGATCACTACACGGTGCGTTTTGCAGGCGCGGACGAACCCCGCACCGCTTGAGCCGGGCGCCTTCCCCTCCCGAGCCTCCCTAGCGCGAAAATTCAGACTGCGCCGTACGCAGCCCGGCGGATCGCCGCTACAATCCGCCAACTTCTTAATTTGCAAGCAGAAGCCATGCAAAGCAGCGAAATCCGCCGCCAGTTTCTCGACTATTTCGCCAGCCAGGGCCATACCCCCGTCGCCTCCAGCCCGCTCATTCCGGGCAACGACCCCACCCTGCTGTTCACCAACGCCGGCATGGTGCAGTTCAAGGATGTGTTCCTGGGCCGGGAGTCGCGCCCCTATGTGCGCGCAGCTTCAAGCCAGCGTTGCGTGCGCGCCGGCGGCAAGCACAACGACCTGGAGAACGTCGGCTACACCGCGCGGCACCACACCTTCTTCGAAATGCTGGGCAATTTCAGCTTCGGCGACTACTTCAAGCGCGACGCCATTCGCTACGCCTGGGAATTCCTCACCGTCACCCTTGCCATTCCCAAAGAGAAACTCTGGGTCACCGTCTACCGCGACGACGACGAGGCCTATGCCATCTGGGCCGACGAGATCGGTGTGCCACGGGACCGCATCACCCGCATCGGCGACAAGGCCGGGCAGAAGTACCACTCCGACAACTTCTGGCAGATGGGCGACACCGGCCCCTGCGGCCCCTGCACGGAAATCTTCTACGACCACGGCCCGGAAGTCGCTGGCGGCCCGCCCGGAACGCCCGAAGAAGACGGCGACCGCTACATCGAAATCTGGAACCTGGTGTTCATGCAATACAACCGCGACGAAGCCGGCGTGCTGCATCCGCTGCCCAAGCCCTCGGTGGACACCGGCATGGGCCTGGAGCGCATCTCCGCGGTCATGCAGCACGTGCATTCCAACTACGAGATCGACCTGTTCCAGGCGCTCATCAATGCCGCCATGAGGGAAACCGGGGCGACAGACGCCGGCAACAATTCACTGAAGGTGATCGCCGACCACATCCGCGCCTGTTCCTTCCTCATTGTCGACGGCATCATCCCCGGCAACGAGGGGCGCGGCTACGTGCTGCGCCGGGTCATCCGCCGCGCCATCCGCCATGGCTACAAGCTGGGCTGCAAGACCCCCTTCTTCCACAGGCTGGTGGCCGATCTCGCCGCCGTCATGGGCGAGGCCTATCCGGAACTGGTGGCCAATCAGGACCGCGTCACCGCCGTGCTCAGGCAGGAGGAGGAACGCTTCGCCGAGACCCTGGAGCACGGCATGGGCGTGCTCGAGGAGGCCATGGCCTCCGAGGACCGCATGCTCGACGGCGACACCGTGTTCAAGCTGTACGACACCTTCGGCTTCCCCCTCGACCTCACCGCCGACATCGCGCGGGAGCGGGGCATCACCGTCGACTTCGCCGGCTTCGAGGCAGCCATGGAACGGCAGCGTGAACGCGCCCGCGCCGCAAGCAAGTTCACCATGGGCAAGGGTCTGGAGTTCTCCGGGGAGAAGACCGAATTCGTGGGCTACGACAGCCTGGAACAGGAAAGCCGCGTCGTCGCCCTCTACAAGGACGGCACCCAGGTCGCCGATATCAGCGCCGGCGATCAGGCCGTCATCGTCCTCGACCGCACGCCGTTCTATGCCGAGTCCGGCGGCCAGGTCGGCGACATCGGCGAGATCGCCTGCGGCCATGGCAGCTTCGAGGTCGGCGACACCCAGAAAATCCAGGCCGACGTCTTCGGCCACAGCGGACGCCTCAGTGCCGGCCGGCTGGTTGTCGGCGATACGGTGAACGCGCGGGTCGACACCGAGGCCCGCCAGCGCGCCGCCTACAACCACTCCGCCACCCACCTCATGCATGCCGCCCTGCGCGCCGTGCTGGGCACGCACGTTGCGCAGAAAGGTTCCCTGGTCAACGCCGAGCGCACCCGCTTCGACTTCGCCCACCCGCAAGCGGTGACGGCGGAGGAGATCAAGCGCATCGAGGATCTGGTGAATGCCGAGATCCGCCGCAACCACCGCGTGGAAACCCGCCTCATGCAGCATGCCGACGCCATCAAGGCGGGGGCGATGGCCCTGTTTGGCGAGAAATACGGCGACGAGGTACGCGTGGTGGGCATGGGCGACTTTTCCACCGAGCTGTGCGGCGGCACCCACGTCAAGCGCACCGGTGACATCGGCCTGTTCAAGATCGTCGCCGAGAGCGGCGTCGCCGCCGGCATCCGCCGCATCGAGGCGGTCACCGGCCCCGGCGCGGTGACCACCGTGCAGGACCAGGAAAATACACTGCGCGAGGTGGCGGAACGCCTCAAAGCCCAGCCCGGCGAGGTGGCCGCGCGCATTCAGCAAATCCAGGATCAGGTCCGGGCTCTGGAGAAGGAACTCGCCCGCTACAAATCCAAGCTCGCCGGCAGCCAGAGCGACGACCTCCTTGCCCAAGCCATCGAAATCAGTGGAATCAAGGTGTTGGCCGCGACTATTGAAGGAGCGGATGCTAAAGCTTTACGGGAAATGGCCGATAAACTGCGTGACAGGCTGAAGTCCTGCGCCCTGGTGCTGGGCAGCGCGGTGGACGGCAGGGTGGCGCTGATCGCCGCTGTCACCGCCGACCTGACCGCCAGGGTAAAGGCCGGCGAACTGGTGAATCACGTGGCCGGCCAGGTGGGCGGCAAAGGTGGCGGCAAGGCCGACATGGCGCAAGCCGGTGGCAGCGACGCGGAGAAGTTGCCGGCCGCGCTGGCCTCGGTGGCGGACTGGGTACGCAGCAAACTTAACTGATGGCCCCCTGAAGGGGGCAAAAGGATGGACATCCATGTTCGGGTTCTTCAAACGCAAGAAAGCTGGCGAAGAGGATCCCCTCAGCGATCTGAAGACGGTCTCGCGCTGGATGCAGGGCCTGCCGGCGGGGGACATCTACACCGCCCAGGAACAGGTGGTACAGAGCCTGATCCAGTTCAACCACGCCGGTCTGGCACTGTCCAAGGAACGCCTGCAGGTGCTCATGCACCTGGACGAGCAGGCGCGCGAAATGCAGTACTCCCTGTGCATGCAGTATCTGCGCAACCCGCGCATGTCGAAGGTCATCGAATCGCGGCTGTGGACCGCCATCCACGCCTTCTACTGGGAAATCACGCGCGGCTATCACGCCTTCCTCATGGACTTCGTCGGTCATCCCGGCGGCAGCAAGCTGCAGTCCAGCATTCCCCTCCTCACCGCGCGCGCCCTGCGCGGCTTCGCGGACATCTTCAAGTGGCGCTATTTCCGCTACGAACGCATCGAGGACAAGCTCTGGCAGCGCCTGCACAACATTTACCGCATCGCCGAATTCGACGGCTTCCACAATACCCGCTTCAAGCTCTACCCCAGTGACGCCAAGCCTTCCAGCTGCATGGAGGAATACGTACAGGCCCTGCTGCTCTCCCCCCTCGGGGCTGGCAGCCTGACCCCCAAGCAGATGGAAATGGTGGATTTCTGGCTGGACAACTGGTCCGAATTCATCCCGCTGGAGGAACGCTTCGAGGCCAACCGGCATTTCTTCTACGTGGACACCGCGAAAGGGCAAAGCCTGAAGCCGGTGCGGGAAGATCTCGCCAGCGAACCGACCTTCCGCTACCTGAATACGGAACGTCTGATGGAATACCTGCAACAGACCGAGCGTTCCCTTAAAGCCGGCACACCCGCCGCCACGCTGGGCCTGGGCGAGGACTTCCGCCTGCCCGAAGGCTACGACCTGCTCTACCACGTCAGCAATGAATGGTCTCCCGCGCAGGACAGGGAGCGCCGCGGCAGCCCCCGCCACCCCGCCGAGGGGCGCTGTGAGGTGGTGCGCGATCTCGTCGGCATCTGCACGCGCCTGCGCACCGAAGAGGAAATCGCCTCCGGCACCATCCCCAATCAGCAGCTCAGCCCCGAGGAAATCCTCGACATCAAGCTGTACGGCTTCGTCACCGAGCGTACCAAGTCCGGGATCAGCCAGCGCCAGGCCGGCAGCCGCGATCTCAGTTCCGAGCAATGGCCCATGCACGATCGCAGCGATACAGGGTTAGGCATCCTCTTGAAGACCGAGGACAGCGAATGGGTACGAGTTGGCAAGCTGATCACCCTGCGTGTCGATCCGGCCCAGGGCTGGATTGTCGGTGTCATCCGCCGCATCACCCGCCTGCAGGATGACCAGCGCAAGATCGGTGTGCAGACCCTCAATGCCGCGCCGGTGGCGGTGCATATCGAACAGCACGAAGCCTCGCCCACTCTCAGCTATGCCGTGGACGGCACCGACTACAGCATGCAGCCGCCGGGTGACGCCCTGATCTTTCCCAAGCTGCCCGGCGACAACCTCATCATCCTGGAAGGTTCACGCTATGCGCACGGGCGGCAGTACCGCCTGCACGATCTCGACGGCTTCCGCCTGATCCGTCTGGAGAACGTGCGCGACAAGGGGGATGGCTGGCTGCTGGCGGTTTACAGCCAGCTGACCTGAGCATGCCGGCCGCGCGCCGCCTCCGCGCCTGGCCCGCGCGGCCGCTGGCGGCCCGACCCGCACCGATGACCGGAGACTCCCAGTGAAATCCGCAAAACCCGCCCTGCTCATCGTCGACGACGACCCGCTCATCACCGACACCCTGCATTTCGTGCTCTCCGACGACTTCGAAGTTTTCGTCGCCGAAAGCCGCCAGCAGGTCAAGAGCGTGCTGACGCAACTCGACGAAGCACCCCCGCTGGCACTGATCGATCTCGGTCTGCCGCCCACGCAGCACAAACCGGACGAGGGTTTCGCCCTCATCACGGATCTGCTCAACCACTCCAAGAAAACCCGCATCCTGGTGCTGTCCGGGCAGAACGACGAGGCCAACGCCCGTCACGCCCGCGCCCTCGGCGCCATCGACTTCATCGCCAAACCGGCCGAACCGGAGCAGATCAAGCGCGCCCTGCAATCCGCCTTGCGATTCGAGCAAGAAGTGGCCTCCGCGCCCCGTCCGGAAACGACCGACGACTCCAGCGGCATCATCGGCACCAGCTTCGCCGTCGACCGCCTGCGCAACCAGATCAAGCTCTACGCGGACGCGCCCTTCCCCGTGCTGATCGAGGGCGAATCCGGCAGCGGCAAGGAACTGGTGGCGAAGAGCCTGCATCAATGGGCTAAGCGCGGTGGCAAACCCTATCTCGCCCTCAACTGTGCGGCCATCTCCCCCACCCTGGTCGAGCCCACCCTGTTCGGCTACGCCAAGGGCGCCTTCACCGGCGCGACCCAGGCCCATTCCGGTTACTTCGAGGATGCGCGCGACGGCACCCTGTTCCTCGACGAGATCGGCGAACTCCCCATGGAACTCCAGGCCAAGCTGCTGCGCGTGCTGGAAAACGGCGAATTCCAGCGCGTCGGCGAAACCAGCAGCCGTTTTTCCAACGCCCGCATCGTCACCGCCACCAACCGCGACCTGCGCAAGGAAGTGCGCGAAGGCCGCTTCCGCGGCGACCTCTACCATCGCCTGTCGGTGTTTTCCGTGCACGTGCCGCCCCTGCGCGAACAGGCCGAGGACAAGCTGGCGTTGCTGGAGCATTTCCGCAAACAGTTTTCCGCGGAGGCGGACGTGCCCGCCTTCACCTTCGCGCCCGATGCCCAGCGCCTGTGGGAGGACTACCACTTCCCCGGCAACGTGCGCGAGTTGCGCAACATCGTCATCCGCCTCACCACAAAATATGCCGGCCGCACCGTCGGCGCCCGCGAACTCGAAGACGAATTCGACCTGGACGTGGTCAGCCCGGGCAGCATCCCCCTGCCCAGCGACGCCAACGCCCTGCAGGAATACGCCAAGTTCCACCTGCGCGGCGTGCACAGCTTCAACCTCGACCAGGTCATGAAGCAGTGGGAGAAAAGCTACGTCGAAGCCGCCCTGGGCATGACCCACGGCAATCTCTGTCGCAGGCCGCGAAAATCCTCGGCGTCAACCGCACCACGCTGTACAGCCGCATGCAGACCTACCAGAGCGACTGATCCGGCGGAGCACGCAGCGAGAAGCCGCCACCGCGATGGCCCACTTTCCCGACCCTCCCCAACTCGGCGAATGGCTGGCGAGCCAGGGCCTCATCAGTCACGACCAGTTGCGCATCGCCCTGCTGGAGCAGGCCAGCAGCGGCCTGCCCCTGGGCCGCCAACTGATCGACCTGGGCTTCATCCACGACGCCGTGCTGCGCGACGTGCTTGCCCGCAACGCCGGCGAGGCGAGCATCGATCTCGCGCAGGTGGTAGCCGATCCGGAAGCCCTCGCCCTGACCCCGGAGCACCTGGCCCGCCGCCATCACATCCTGCCGCTGGCGGTGGACACGGAGGCGCGCATCCTCACCGTCGCCGTGCCCGACCTCTACAATCTGGTGGCCCTCGACCAGTTGCGCGCCACCCTGGAGGGACATTACGACATCCAGCCGGTGCTGGCGGCGGAAGCCCAGATCCTCGAATGTCTGGACCGATTCTACGGCTTCGACCTATCCGTGGACGGCATCCTCCAGGAAATCGAGACCGGCGAGGTGGACTGGGGCAGCCTGCAGACCGGCGCCGAGTACACCCAGCCGGTGGTGCGCCTGGTCAACGCCCTGCTCGCCGAGGCGGTCAAACGCGGCGCCTCCGACGTGCACTTCGAGCCGGAGGCCGCCTTCCTGCGCGTGCGCTATCGCATCGACGGTGTGCTGGAGCCGATGCGCAGCCTGCACCGCAAGTACTGGCCCGCCATCTCGGTGCGTCTCAAGGTCATCTCCGGCCTCAACATCGCCGAATCGCGGGCGCCCCAGGACGGCCGCCTGTCGCTCACCCTGTACGGCCGCAGCATCGACTTCCGCGTCTCCAGCCTGCCCACCCTGCACGGCGAAAACATCGTGCTGCGCGTGCTCGACCGCGAAAAATCCATCATCCCCCTGGAGCGCATGGGCCTGCCCGAACCCACCCTGCGCCGCCTGCGGCGCGCGATCTCCCGGCCCGAAGGCATGGTCATCGTCACCGGCCCCACCGGCTCCGGCAAGACCACCACGCTGTACTCCCTGCTGGCGCATTTGAACCGGGAAGAGGTCAACATCATGACCCTGGAGGATCCGGTCGAGTATCCGCACCCCCTCATCCGCCAGACCTCGGTCACCGAACTGGCGAAGGTCGATTTCGCCGGCGGCGTGCGCGCCATCCTGCGCCAGGATCCGGACATCGTCCTGATCGGCGAAATCCGCGACGCCGAGGCGGCGGAGATGGCCTTCCGCGCCGCCATGACCGGGCATCTGGTCTTCACCACCCTGCACACCCACTCCGCCCTGGGCGTGTTCCCGCGCCTCACCGACATGGGCATCCGCCCCGCCCTGCTGGCCGGCAACGTGCTGGCGGTCATCGCCCAGCGCCTGGTGCGCCGCCTCTGTCCGGCCTGCAAGGAAGCGCACGCGCCGGACGAGGCCGAACGCGCAATGCTCGGTTCCGACGCCCCCATCCATCGCGCCCGTGGTTGCGTGCACTGCGCCTACAAGGGATACCGCGGCCGCCTGCCCCTGATGGAACTGCTGCTCATGGACGAGGAACTCGACGAGGCCGTCCTGCGTGGCGCCACGCCGCGCGAACTGGCGGCGCTGGCCGAGCAGCGGGGCTGGCGGCGCCTGGTCGAGGACGGCCTCGATCACGTGCGCGCCGGGGAAACCTCGCTCGACGAACTCGGCCGGGTTGTCGACCTGGCCCGGCGCTGATGCCGCGCTTTCGCTACCTCGCCGCTGACAGTCGCGGGCAACGCGTGCGCGGCGATCTTTCGGCGCTCAACGACGTCGATCTCGATCTGCGCCTGCGCCGCGGCGGCCTCACCCTGATCCGCGCGCGTCCCGCCACCGGTGGCGGGCTGTGGCGGCCGCGGCACGCCAGCCGCCGCGACCTCATCAGCTTCTGCTTCCACATGCAGCAGATCGCCCGCGCCAACGCGCCCCTGCTGGAAGGACTCAAGGAGCTCATCGACAGCACCGAGAACTCGCGCTTCCGCGATCTGCTCACCCTGGTGGCGGATGACCTGGAAGGCGGCAAGCTGCTCTCCGAGGCGCTGGCGGCGCATCCCCAGGTCTTCGACCACGTCTTCGTCGCCCTGGTGCGCGCGGCGGAAAAAAGCGACCGCATGGAAGCCTTGTTCGCCCGCCTGGAAAGCCGTCTCAAGCAGCAGGAAGAACTGCATGCCGAGTTCACCCGCCTGCTCATTTACCCCAGCCTGGCGTCGGTGGCGGTGCTGGCGGCGGCGGGCGTGCTGCTGTTCTACCTGACCCCCAAGCTGGCCATGCTGGTGCACAGTCTGCATCTGCCCATGCCCGCCACCACCCGCGCCCTGGTCGGCGCATCCGAACTGGCGCGCGACCATCTGCCCTGGCTGATGTCGCTGCTGCTCCTCGCCGGCGCCGGCCTGGCTTTCGCCCTGCGCCGCTCCGCCGCCCTCGCAGAACGCCTGGACGGCGTGTTGCTGGTTCTGCCGACCGTGGGGACGGCCCTCAGGAAACACATCCTGGCGCGGGTCACCGGCCTGCTCGCGCTGCTCCTGCAATCCGGCGTCGGCCTGCTCGACGCCCTGCGCGCCTGCGCCGAAAGCGCCGACAACCGCGTCATCCAGCGCAAGCTGCGCGCCGCCGGCCAGCTCATCTCGGCGGGAGGCGGAGTGAGCGACAGCCTGGGCCGGCAGGGGCTGTTCCCCCCCCTGGTCCTGCGCATGGTGCATAGCGGAGAGAGCAACGGCGCCCTGGCCGAGGCCCTGGAAAACGTGGCCTGGTTCTTCGAGCGCGACTCGCGCGAAACCCTGACGCGCGCGCTGAAGCTGCTGGAGCCCGCGCTCGCCGCCCTGCTCGGTCTGCTGCTCGCCCTGCTGCTGCTGGCGGTGTTCCTGCCCGTGTACCAGATCATCGGGGAGCTGCCGCTGTGAGGCTCTTGCCCATCCGCCTGGCTGCGCGGCTGCTGCTGTATGTCTCCGCCGCCGGCGCCAGCTGTGCCGTCTACCGGCGCGGCCGCCTCGCGGAGGTGCGCGCCCTGCCGCCGGGCGAGGAAGGCTGGCAGATGTTCAACGACCTGCTGCTGCGGCATGCGAACGTGCCGGTGGCCGTCGCCGTGGATACCGTCGACGAACTCTACCGCCCGGATCCCCTGCCGCATGCGCGTGGCCGCGACCGCCGCGAGATGACCGAACGCCGCCTGCGCCAGATCATGCACCACTCGCCCTACCGCGCCGCCCTGCGCCAGGAGCCGATGGGCGATGACAGCCGGCGCGACCACTACCTGATGATGGGTCTCACCAACCCCGCCATGCTCGCACCCTGGCTGGACATCCTGCATGTGCGCGGCACCTGGCTGGCCGGCATCTGGCTGGTGCCGGCCCTGGCTCCCGCCCTGGCCCGCCGCCTCGGTCTGGGCAGCGCGCGCCTGCTGCTGGTTTCAGAACAGACCGGTGGCCTGCGCCTGAGCTATCTGGAACACGGCGAGTTGCGTTTCTCGCGGCTGGCCCCGGTCGACAGCCGGCAGCATGAAAACCCGCTGGAGAGCTACGCCGACGAAATCGAGCGCACCCGCCAGGCCCTGGTCGGCCAGCGCCTGCTGGCGCGCGTGGAACGCCTGCGCACGCTGCTGCTCGACCCGCTCAACACGCTGTCCGACCTGCACGGCTTGCTGCCCGAATCCTCCGGCTTCCAGTGCGAGAGCATCGCCCGCGCGCGACTGCTAGACACCCTGAACCTGCCGCCTTCCCTGCTGGCGGAGTCTAGCGACGCCCTGTATCTGCGCCTGCTGCCGGACGCGCCCGTCGGCGCCAACCTGATGACGCCGGAACAGGGCAAGCTGGCGCGCGCGCGCGGACTCGGCCATTTCTTCCGCCGGGCCGCCCTGGCCTGCGCCGGAATCGCCGCGCTGAGCAGCGCCGGCCTGCTGCTGGACGCCTGGCACCTGCACGGGCAAAGCGAGGATAGGCTGCGTTCGGCCGAGGCGCTGCGCGCGCAGGAAAGCGCCCTGTTGCGCGAGGCCGGCGGCAGCGATGCGGTGCACCACCGCCTGCGCGCCCTGGATGCCTGGCAAACCGTCAGTGCCCTCGACCTATCGCCGGGCCCCCTGCTGGAGGTGGCCATGCGCGCCGTCGCCGCCACCGGCGACATCCGCCCGCGGCGGCTCGATTGGAACTCCCCGCGCGTGCGCGACGGCGCCCAGGCCGTGCTCGCCCTGGAAGGGGAAGTCAGCCCCTTCGACGGCGACTTCCGCCGCGCCCACGCGCGCGTCGAGGCGCTGCGCGACCGCCTGCGCGCGACCTTGCCCACCGGGCACAGCGTCGAAGTCGCGCTCTGGCCGCTGGACGCCGCGCCGGAGCACAGTCTCGAAGGCGAATTCGGCCAGGGCCGCCTGAATGCTCCTTTCCGCATCGAGGTGGCTTTGCGATGAAGCCGCCCGCAGACTTTTCCCCGCGCCGCCCGGCTCTCGCGCTGCTCGCCGCCGTCGTCCTCGGTGGCGGCCTGGTCGCCTGGGCGCTGGGCGTGCACGGCGAGCGCGCCGCCGCAGATGCCGCCGCGCGACAGGTCCTCGACGCCGCCACGCAAGCGGCCGGGCTGGCCCCGCAAAAGCTGACGCGGGATCGCGCGCAGACCGACCTGCACCGGCAGATCCGCGACATCGGCTTCGTCGGCGAGGAAGACCGCGCCGCCTGGGTGACCGCGCTGGCCGCGGCGCGCGCCGAGCTCGGCCTCGACAGCCTGTCCTGGCGCCTGTCGCCGCGGGCGGAGAGTCCGCTCATGGCCGGCCTACGGGTCAGCGTGCTGGAACTGTCCGCGGGCAATCTCGACCGGGCCGGGCTGGAGGCCCTGCTGGCCCGCCTGCGCGCCGATAAGGCGGGCTTCTTCACCGTCGAACGCTGTGCCCTGCAGTTCCCGGCGGATGCGTCCAGCGGCCAGGCGGAATGCCGACTGCTCTGGTGGACCTGGCATGAGGCGGCCAATGCGCCCTGAACCCGCGCGGCCGCGCCCGGCCGGTGACTGCGGATTCACCCTGGTCGAACTGGCCATCGTCCTCTTCATCGTCACCCTGCTGCTGGGCGGCATGCTCATGCCCCTGGGCCGGCAGATCGCCGAACGCCAGGCCGCCGACACCCGGCGCGCTCTGGAGCATGCCCGCACCGCCCTGGTCGGCTACGCCCTGGCCCGCCGCGCCGCCGATTCCCCAGGACATCTACCCTGCCCCGACCTGCGCGCGCCGGCAGCGACCGGCCGCGCCAACGATGGCACCGAGGATCGCCTGCCGGACGGACGTTGCGCCGCCAGCGCCGGCAACCTGCCCTGGCGCAGCCTGGGGCTGGCCGAGGGCGACGCCTGGGGCAACCGCCTCGGCTACGCCGTGACGCGGACCTGGAGCCGGCCCGGCGCGCATGCCGGCGGCACAGCGGAAACCCTGGAAATCTGCCGTGACGCCGCCTGCGCCGAAGCGCTGCCCGCCGCCGCCGTGCTCATCTCGCATGGCGGCAACGGCTTCGGCGCCGGCAATGCGCACGGCGGCGTCAACCTGGCGCCGAGCGGCCGCGAGGAACTCGCCAACGCCCGCGGCGGCGAGCGCTACTACATGCTGGCACCGCGCGAGGCCGGGCACGGGCAAGGCGAATTCGATGACCTGCTGCTGCCGCTGTCCGCCGACTGGCTGCGCGGCCGGCTTTGCGACCCCGCCGCCCTCTGCGCGGCCGTGCCTTAACGTGAAAGTCGCGCAGCGACTTCTCTACGCTCCCCTCGCCCGCGGGCGGGGCGAGAGGGGAATTCGGCATGCACTGCATTCCGCCTCGCAGCCGGCTGGCGATGCATCGCCAGCCGTGGGGCGCGGAGCGGGGGCTGGGGGTGAGGGAATCAGCCGGGTGGGGCCTCGCAGACGGCCGGGGTGAGGCCCTGCGGCCAGCCCTGCCCCAGGCTCGCGGCGGGCGTACCGCCCGCCTTCTCCTCCCACAGCAGACGCACCGGCCCGGCTTCCAACCGCGGCCCGTAGCGCAACCCGCGTAACCCTTTCGCCTCCAGCGCGACGGCATGCGCGCGAGCCTTGTCCAGGCTGGGAAAGGCGCCCAGGGACACGGCGTTGGCCAGGCGGCCGCCGCGCACCGCCGCGAAATCGCGGATGCCCTTGGCGCTGACCTCCTCCAGGGCCAGGCGCAAGGCCTCGGCATCGGGCAGGGGCGGCAGATAGACCCACCAGCCCAAGGGCTTGTCGACACGGAATTCCCGCTCCGCCGCCACGCCGCGACTGTCGAGATGCGCCTGCACCGCCGCCAGTCCGTCGGCGTCGAGGCGTGTCCAACTCAAACAGGCCCGCCGCGCCGCGGCCTCCGCCTCCGCCTGCGCGACCGCAGCCACCTCCGGGGCAGTGCGGGTCTCCTGCGCGGACTGCGGCGACTCCAGCAGGCGGATCTTGTCCGCATTGAACTCCGGCGTCGGTCCCGGTTTCGACAGCCACAAGCCCAAGCCCAGCCCGGCTAGAAGAACGCCGCCGTTCAACAGCAGCAGCAGGCCAATCCAGAGTCCTCTCATGGGTTTCGTCCCGTTTCCGCCGCGATGCATGCCAATCCCTCCAGAACCAGATCCTCGACTTCCCGCACCGGCCCATCCAGCAACGACCGCAGTCCACCCCGCGCGCCGCCGGTGAGCAGCACCAAGGGGGCGCCGCCCGCCTCCGCCAGGCGCGCGCGCATGCCGTTCACCACCCCGGCCAGGGCCAGGGCGATGCCGGTGCTGACCGCGCCGCCGGTATCCAGCGGAAAGCGGGCCACCTCCCCCGCCACCGTGCCGACGCGGGCGGTACCGCGCAGCAAGGCGCCGCGCATGAGATCCGGGCCGGGGACGATGCAGCCGCCGAGAAACCGGCCGTCGCGCGTCAGCATGTCCGCGGTCAGCGCGGTACCCACGCTCACCACCACGCAATCCTGCACGAGACGCTGCGCCGCCACCAGGGCGGCATAGCGATCCGCACCGAGGGACTCGGGTGGTTGGTAGAGGTTGATGACGCCATGCGCGTGCGCGGCCGCGCGCAGCCAATGCACCGTGGCGCCGGCGGCCTGCAGGAGTTCCTGCAGACGCGCTCGCGTCGCATCGTCGGCGACACAGGCCACCCAGGCCCGCTCGGGGCGCAGTTCCGACCAGAGTGCGCGCAGGCTCTCCAGGTCGGCGTTGGCGCGGGGAGCACCGGGCGCAAGCGTTCCCCCCGCCAGCGTCGCCCACTTGACGCGGCTGTTGCCGGCATCCACCAGCAACATCATGCCGCCTCCGGACGCAGACTGACTTCGCCGGCGTGGAAACGGCGCACGCCCGTCTCCGTCTCCAGCAGCAGGGCGCCCTGCTCGTCCACGCCCAGGGCGCGCCCGACCACCGCGTGCTCCGGGCTGGCTTGCAGGCTCACGCGGCGCTGCTGGTGGGCATGGCATGCCTGCCACTCCGCGTGAAAGGCGGCGAATCCACCCTGATCGAAGCGATCGAGCCCCTCCAGCAGGGCCGGCACCAGTTCCAGCAGCAAGCCATTGCGGTCCACCGGCCCGATGTGGCGCTGCACATCCGTCACCGGCTGCCCGACCTGGCGGCTCAGCCGTTCACCGTCAAGCACGTTGAGGCCGACCCCGATCACCGCCGCGCTCGGTCCCAGCATGTCGCCGCTGAGTTCGATGAGCACCCCGGCGAGTTTGGCGTCGTCCACCTGGATGTCGTTGGGCCACTTCACCATGGCCCGCTCCAGCCCAAGCCGGCGCAGTACCCGCACCAGGGTCGCGCCCACCGCCAGGGAAAGGCCCGACAGTTCGGCGACCGGGCGGCCCGAACGCCACAGCAGGGAGAACAGCAGGCCACTGCCCAGCGCAGCGTGCCAGGCACGCCCGCGACGCCCGCGCCCCTGGCTCTGCGTTTCCGCCACCACCAGGGCGCGGTGCGGCGCTCCGGTCTGCGCCCATTGCAGCAAATGCGCGTTGGTCGAAGGCAGATCGTCGAAACAGCGCAAGGCCACGCCATGCGCCCGTAGCGGCCCATCCAGACGCTCCGCGTCCAGCCAGCTCAGCGGCCGCGCCAGACGATAGCCGCGCCCGCGCACCGCATGCACCCTCACCCCGGCCTCCTCGGCCTCGTGCAAGGCGTTGTGCACCGTGGCGCGGGAACAACCGAGGCGTTCCGCCACCCGCTCTCCGGAAAGGAAATCCTCGTGGGAAAGCTGGCGCAAAACAGAGAGCAGCAGGGAAGTCATTGGGGCGGGGCAAGCGAAGAGAGGCGCCGAGTTAACCTGAATGTCTCAGTCGGGACGGGTGTTACTGCAACCGTACTCCCTCACCCGTCGCTACTCGTCGGCCTAGGCTGTGGAGGGTCAGGCCAGACCGAAGGGAGGATCAACGCGGCCAGCAGTCCGCCAGCTTGCCCCCCGGCGCGGTCACGCCGACACGCCCGACGTGGTCAATCAGCAGGGTACCGCAGGCATCCTCGCTTACCGGCACCGCCTGCAACGTGAACTGCTGGGCGGTGGAAGCGGGAAACACAATGTTGGGATCACTGGCCGCCATCGGCGCCCTCGCCAAGCTGATGACATAGGCCGGATCGCCCTCGCGCGGGCTCTGAGTGATGGGCAGATCGGCAATCTCGAAGCTGCCGGTGCGGGTATGCTGCATGCGCAGCCCTTCGGCCAGTTCCACCAGCGCCGAACGCACCTGGGCACGTGCCTTGCGCTCCATGTGATCGAGAAAAGAAGCCACCGCAACCGCTACCAGCAGGCCGACGATGGCCAGCCCCACCACCAGTTCGATGGTAGTGAAGCCGCCGCTTACGCGTACCGTCCGGAATCTCGCAGTCATGCATGCGCTCCCTGTATGTCGAGACGGCAAGTTTACTCCAGCGCGACGCTCACACCCACTTGATGCGATCATCCATGGGTTCGTCCTCGACCTGGGGCGTCGCATAGGCCAGCTTGTGCAAAGCATGCAGGAACTGCAGTTCCTCCCAGATATCCGCCGGCCAGCCGCTGCGCGTGCCGCGGGCATCGAACATCAGGTCCATGAACAAGGCATCCACCCCGGCGGGATTGCCCCAGACCGGCAGCAGGCGCTCCAGCACGTGGCCGTAGCGGGATTCCAGGATCGAGATCATGGGTATCTCCGAATGGTTCCAATTGGGATTCACGCCTCACAACGATACCACCGGCCGACCGTGTGGCAACTGCGAATCTCCGGCATAGTCAACGAAACGGCATTTCGCTCAAGTTCGCACCCTTGGGACAACCCCCGTCGTGAAAGGCGAGGGTCGCTGCCGGAAATGCGGGGGGATGATTCATACTGGCCGGGAAATCGACTGCATCCATGAGCGAAGTTGGATAGCACGACATTCTTGTCCGTTCATTCGATGAAAACCACCACTCGTCAATCTGGCCTGACACTTCTGAAACGAAGACCACTAGGATACAAACGCCAACCCAGCAGACAGGACCTTGCCGTACGGGAATGCGCATCGTGACCATGCATACGAACTCATATCCAGCCATGGGACATCCCCATTCAGCGGGCTTCTCGCTCATGGAACTGTTGGTCACGATCGCCGTCCTCGCGGCCGTGCTGACCATCGCCATACCTAATTTTCGTGACTTCCTGCTGAACAGCCGCATCGCCAACCAGACCAACGAATTCGTGCTCGCCTTGGCCTACGCGAAAAGCGAGGCGGTAAAAAGAAACCTGAACGTCACCGTGTGCAGCCGCGCAAGCAACACCGCCTGTGCCGCCAGCACCACTTGGGACGCAGGGTGGTTGGTTTTTGCGGACACCAATGCCAATGGTGCCCCCGACGCCGGCGAGATTCTCCAGGTACGCGCCGACTTGGAAGGAAACAACACACTACGGGCTGGCGCTAGACAACGCGTCACATTCAACACCAGTGGCTTCTCGCCCGGTTTCAACGACACCTTCCGGCTTTGCGACGACAGGGGCACGGCCGATGCCCGTGCCATCGTGGTTTCCCAACAAGGCCGGGTTACATCGCAAACAGGGACGGCGGCATGTCCATGAAATCGCATGCATTCAACACACAGGGGAATTCCGGCATCCGTCCTACCGTTCAGGACCAGACGGGCTTCACCCTGATCGAGATCCTGGTCGCCATCGTCGTGCTCTCCCTGGGCCTGCTCGGTCTCGCCGGCCTCCAGGCCGCCAGCCTGAAAAACAACCAAAACGCCTATTTTCGCTCCATCGCCACCCAGCAGGCCTATGACATGGCCGACCGCATCCGCGCCAATCTCGCAGGGGTCGCCGCCGGCAGCTACGATGCATTGGGCACCAACACCCCGGCGAATCCCGCCTGCATCCATCTCGTCGCCGGTTGTACCGCCGCGAACGTCGCGGTGACCGACCACTCCCAGTGGAACACCACCAATGGCCGCGTGTTGCCGAATGGCCAGGGCAGCGTGGATTGCGTGCTCGGCCCCGGCGCCAACTGCAGCAACGATCCGAATGCGGTGCGCACCTTCGAGATCACCGTGCAGTGGACCGAGCGAACCGCCGGTGGCAACGTCATGGGCGCATTCGTGACCCGGGTGACGCCATGAGCCAGATGTTGAAATATCCAGTCCGGCAGCGGTGCCCGCCCGCCTTGCCTCTGCAGGGGGGGCTGACCCTGCTGGAGATGCTGATTGCCATTTCCCTGGGTTTGCTGGTCTTGTTCGGCATCGGCACCATCTTCGTCGGCAGCAACCAGACCTACCGGGTGCAGGAGGAAAACGCGCGCATCCAGGAAGCCGGGCGCTATGCGCTGGAAATCCTCGGAAGAAACCTCCGCCAGGCGGGTTATGCGGACATTCCCATCGATCCCGTCGCCACGAAGACAGCCTTCCAGGGCACCCCGGTCAACGGGATCGATACCGTCTGCCCGCTCGGAACCCCGGTCACGGACCTGCTCACCGTGCAATACGACGGCAGGGTTGGGGAGCAGGACTGCTAAGCGATCATCATCGTAGCCGCCGGAGACATCGTTCAACACAGTTTTTTCATCGCGAATAACGCACTGCGCTGCAACGCGGTCCGCGCGGCGGCCCCCCCGGCTCCACCAGCCGCCTGCCCGGCGGCCAACACCGGGGTCGAGTTGCTGAGCAACGTCGAGGATCTCCAATTGCTTTATGGAATCGACCTCACTGGCGACCAGTCCGCCGACCGCTATACCGCCACGCCCGCGAACTGGAACCAGGTGGTCAGTGCGCGGGTGTGCGTCCTGGTCCGCTCTCCCAATACCGGGGTGGTGGCAGGCAACCAGAACTTCCTCAACTGCGCCGGCGCTCTCGGCACGGCCGCCGCGGGCGCGGAATTCACCAATGCCGCCGACACCCGCCTGCGTCGCGCCTTCGTCGCCACGTTCAACCTGCGCAACCGCATCAACAACCTGCCCTGAACGACCATGGCTCCCATCCGGACCCTTCACATGACCCTTGAGCGTCAGCGCGGCGCCGCGCTGATCACCGGCCTGATCTTCCTCATCGTATTGACCATGATGGGCATCACCGCCGCGCGCATGTCCGGGCTGGAGGAACGCATGGCCGGGAATCTGCGCGACCGCGCCTTGGCGATGCAGGCGGCGGAACTCGCCCTGCGTGACGCGGAGCGCGACATTCTGAACAGCGGCCGAGTCTCTGGGATCACCAATTTTGTCGCCGCCTGCACCAACGGACTGTGCATCCGCCGGGGTGCCCAACCCGCTTTCACCCTGAATACCATCGACTTCCCAGCCTTCACCGCCGGGGGCGTCAACTATGCGGCACTCTCGGCCGACATGACCGCCGCGCCCAGCGTGGCCCTTGGTGGAATCACCGGCGCCACTGCGGTTCCACTGGTTTCCGGCCAGCCCCGCTACCTCATCGAAGGCATCCGCAAGACGCCACCCGGCAGCGGGGAAACTTATTTGTATCGCATCACCGTGCGCGCACAAGGCATGAACCCCAACACGGTGGTATGGCTGCAGGAAATCTTCAAACCCTGATCCGGGATATACGGAATTACGGAGGTCCACCATGAACCCCACACGCTATCTGCCGATTCTCCTGCTGGGAGGACTGCCACTCTCCTCCCAGGCGCTCAATCTGGCCCAGGATCCGCTGTTCATCGCCTCCACCGAGCCGCGCATCATGCTGCTGCTGTCGCGGGATCACGAACTCTATAAAAAAGCCTATACGGATTATTCGGACCTGGATCCTGTTCCGGATGGCGTCCTGGAAACCACCTACAAGGACTCCATCGAGTACTACGGTTATTTTGATTCCCGGCGCTGTTATACGTATTCCACCTCCAACAATCGCTTCGAGCCGGGCAATGCGGCCACCGGCGCCAACTCCCACCACTGCAGCGGCGAATGGAGCGGCAATTTCCTGAACTGGGCGACGATGACCCGCATGGACATCGTGCGCAAGGTACTCTACGGCGGCCTCCGTGCAACCGATAACGCAGGTTCCGCTCTCGGTGACACGGTGCTGGAACGGGCCATGCTGCCCACCGACGTGCACGCCTTCGCCAAAGTCTTCGCCCCTTCCGGAGGAGCATCGGAGGTCGCGTTATACGTGCCTTCCTCGCTGCATGGCAGCGCGGACCTGACCTTTTGCAATGCCACAGTACCCAGCACTGGTTCCTTGCCTTTGTATTCCAAGAATGTGAGCACCCCTCCACGGTTGCGCGTGGCATTGGGTTCCTGGGGGCAGTGGTCCGCCTCGGAAATCGTGCAGTGCCGGGTGGATTCGGAATTGCCATCCGGCGCCTCTACGCGGAACACCAGTCCGGGCAGCGCAACCGATTACAACGTGAGGGTCGCCGTTTGTGTGCCCAACAAACTGGAAAGCAACTGCAAGACCTACCCCAGCGGCGCCGTGAAACCGACTGGCCTGTTGCAAAAATACGGCGATCCGGACGCCGAACGTCCCGTGCGCTTCGGCCTGATGACCGGCAGCTATGCCTATAACAAGTCGGGCGGGGTGCTGCGCAGAAACACCAGCAAAATCGCTGGCAACGCCACCTCCAGTGACAACGAAATCAACAGCAGCACCGGCCAGTTCACCGGTAACGCGGGAATCATCGACACCCTCAACCGACTGCGCATCGCCAGTTTCCAGTTTGGCACCACGCTCGGCAGTTCACCCAGCAACCAGTACGTTGAACTCGTGGGCAGCGGCAATGGTTGCCACAACGCCGCCACCGCAAGCTTCAACGATGGACGTTGTCCCGACTGGGGCAACCCCCTGTCCGAAATGTATTTCGAAGCCTTGCGGTATTTCGCGGGCAAAACCAGCCCGACCAGCGGCTTCGCCACCACGGATTCATCCTATCTGGCCTCCGCCCTGCCTTCGGCCACCTGGTCCGATCCGCTGCCGACCACGGAGTGGTGCGCACTGTCGAACATCATCGTGCTCTCCACCGGCCTGAATTCCTCCGACGGTGATACCTTCACCGACCCGCCCACGGGCATCAACGTCAATACGCTGACCGACGCGGTCGGCACCGCCGAAGGCCTGGCGAATGCTTCCGTGCTGATTGGCGGAAACAACTCTACCCACGACAAACAATGCACCGCGAAAACTATCGGCAATCTTTCCGAAGCCAAAGGCATCTGCCCGGAAATGCCGAATACCGAGGGCACCTACAAGATCGCCGGTCTGGCCTATGCCAACCGGACCGTGGACCTGCGTCCCGGCTATGCGACGCAGAGGAATGCACGCTGGAACAGTGGTTCCAACCCGATCAATCCCGATTGGGGTGCCCGGCAGCCCATGGGCACCTACGCGGTGGCCCTGGCGGAAAACCTGCCGGAGTTCTCGGTCACAACCCAGAGCGGTGCGAAAATCAAGTTCCTGCCGGCCTGTCAGGCCCACAGCGGCTGGACGCCCTGCACCCTGACCGATGTGCGCGTGCTGAGCACCAGTGCCACAGGCGGCAGCTTCCTCGCCGTCTGGGAAGATTCCCAGTGGGGCTATGACTACGACATGGACGCCATTTCACGCGTCAACTGGTGCGTGGGTTCGGCCTGCACGCCTGCGGTCGCTTCCGATCAGATCAAGTTCACGGTTTCCATTCCGCAAAAGGTTTCCGGCGCCCAGATGCGCTTTGGCGTAATCACCACGGGTACGACCGCGGACGGCATCTCCAGCATGATCACCGAGACCAACTTCGGTGGATATACCTGTACGGATGCGGTCTGTAGTTCAAGTTCCGGCGGCTCCACTCCCCCTACTCCCATCAACCTGACCTACACCTCTGGTTCCTCGGCGGCCCTCACCCTGCAGAACCCCCTGTGGTACGCCGCCAAGTACGGCGCCCCGGCCAGCACTTGGGACGTGAAGAACAACAACACCGGCGCCGCCACCGCCGACGGCATACCCGACCACTTCTTCGAAGTCCGCAACCCTGGCACGCTGGGCCCCGCACTGGCCGAAGTCTTCGACGCCGCTTCCCAACCCGACGCCTCCGCCGCGTCCGTGGCCACCAACTCCACCAACCTGCGCATCGAGAGCCGCATCTACCAGGCCCGCTTCTCCAGCGCGGACTGGAGCGGTCAATTGCTGCAATACCAGATCAGCACGGCCGGCGTGCTTGCCGCCAACTCAGAGTGGGATGCGGGTGCCCTGCTCCAGTCCGCCACCGGCCGCAAGATCATTACCAAGGGGGCAACCGACGGTGTGGCGTTCGCTTGGGGAAATCTGACCTCCTCCCAGCAGACCGCCCTCAATACCAATGCCTCGGGCGTCAATGACGGCCTGGGCAGCAACCGGGTGACCTATCTGCGGGGAACGGACGCAACCGGTTTCCGGACACGCGCCGCCAGCAAGCTGGGCGACATCGTCAACTCCAACCCCTGGTATGTCTCCAAGCCCGACGCCGGCTATTCGGACGTGGACCATCCCGGTTACAGCGCATTCCGTTCCACCTACGCAAACCGCACCCCGGTGGTGTACGTCGGCGGCAACGACGGCATGCTGCACGGCTTCGACGCGTCCCTGGATTTCTCCACGGTTTCCACCGGAGTCCCCACATCCAGTGCGGGCACGGAAGTCCTGGCCTACATTCCTTCCGCTGTGTACGGCAACCTGAGCCGCCTGACCGCCCTGAACTACAACAAGAATCACCGCTATTTCGTGGATGGTTCCCCCATGATCGCGGACGTGGATCTCGACTCCACCTCGACCAATGACTGGCGCACTGTTCTGATTGGCTCTATGGGCGCCGGTGGCAAGGGCTATTTCGCCCTGGACGTGACCAATCCAGCCAGCTTCAGCGAAAGCGGTACCGCCCCCGCGGACACTCTGTTGTGGGAATTCGACGAGACCGACATGGGCCATGCCTTCAACATGCCCCCCGCTATCCTGAAGACCAACCAGGCCAAGCAGATCGTCAAGCTGGCCAACGGCAAGTGGGCCGCCGTGGTGGGCAACGGCTACAACAGCGCCAGCGGCAAGGCCCTGCTTTATGTCATCCACATCGAGGATGGCGTGAACGGCTGGAGCGTGGGAGATTTCGTCAAGATCGTCGCCGATGCCCCAGCCGGCCTGGACAACGGCCTGTCCACCCCGGTTCCCTTCGACAGCAATGGTGATGGGTACGCCGACACCGTGTACGCGGGCGATCTCAAGGGGAATTTATGGAAGTTCCTGATCGGCACCAATGCCAGCGACGCCAGCGTGACCAGCAACCCCTCCACCTGGAAAATAGCGTTTTCCACCAGTGCCTGGGATGCCGCTACATACACATTGACCTGCTCGCCGTGCAAACCTCTGTTCGCGGCCACCAACGCCAGCAGCCAAATTCAGCCCATCACCTGGCCGCCGGAAGTCACACTGCATCCCTATGGCGGCCAGATGGTTCTGTTCGGGACGGGGAAGTATCTGGAGGGCGGGGACAACGCAACCACCCAGGTGCAGTCCTTCTATGGCATCTGGGACTGGCACGACGGCACGGACCACTCGATCGCACGGAGCGATCTGCTGGCACAGACCGTGACGTCTTCGGTGATCAGCGGCAAGACTTATCGCACGCCTTCCGCGAACACCATCACCTGGCGTGGATTGACTTGCGTGCCGCCCTACGCGGCGAATTGCAACGTCGGGACCCACATGGGCTGGTACATGGACCTGCCCACCTCCGGTGAACGATTGACCGGTATTCCCAAACTGGAAGCGGGGACGATTTTCTTCAACACCTTCATACCTTCTACCTCGCCTTGCGATGCGGGCGGCACGGGGTGGCTGATGACACTCGATTACCTGAATGGCGGGTTGCTGAGTTTCCCGATCTTCGATACCAATAACGATGGCGTCGTCAACGCAAGCGATACCCTCGTCGGGGGTCTACAGATCGGCGCGGCGCTGGGCGGCACAACCCTGATCCAGGGCGTGGGAGCCGGCACAACTGGTGTGGGTGTCTCCTCGCTCACCAGCGGTAGCATGACCACCACCATGCTCAACTTTGGTCCGGGATCGCGCGGCCGCATCAGTTGGCGTGAAATCATCCAGTAAAGGAACGATCATGTCGGTACGACTCAGCCCCTCTCTCGCCCGAGTTCCCCCCCCCCGCCGCTGTGCCGGCGTTACCCTGATCGAACTGCTCATCGTGGTGGTGGTGCTGGGTATCCTCGCCGCCATCGCCGTGCCTTCCTATCAGGAATACACCCGTCGAGCCAACCGGGCCGAGGCGAAGGGCATCCTCCTGGAGAATGCTCAGTTCCTGGAGCGCAACTACACCGTGACCAACCGATATGACTTGAGTCCGCCAGGAAGTGCGATTGTGTTGCCCTTCATTACATCACCGAAGCCTGGTGGAGGAGCCGCGAATTACAACATCGCCGGTGCTTACGGTGCCGCACCCGCGCAAACCTACACGCTCACCGCCACCCGGGCCGGAACCATGGCTGGGGATGATTGCGGCGACTTCACCCTGACCCAGGCCGGCGTTCAGGGTTTGGTAAACAACACGCTCGGCGTGGCTGAATGCTGGGGACGTTGATTCCAATGAAGACCTGCTCGCCAGTTTGGCCTTGCATGGCAACTTGCCAGTGCCCAACTGTTTGTTTTATCGGGCGTTCGGCAGGACGCTACTGACCAGTGGCGCCTTCCAGGCCCGCACTCTGACCCTGTGCCGGTTATCGGCGGGAGCCGGGCGAAGCGCGTCGCATCGCGATCAGCAGGGCCGGGCGCCACAGGGTAGAACATGTCAACGTGTCCGCCTGCCCCTGACGACGCATCATCCCGCGCTAGTGTCTGGCGCGAGGCCAGCGCACAACGCTTATCCGGATGATCGTGCCTGGGTCGATACAATCTGCCGCTCGCATTCCTGGTCCGTCCGGACACCGCTACTACACCGTAACAGCTCGCCATGTCCCTCGACCTCCTCATCCTCGGCGCCGGCGTCAACGGCCTGTTGAGCGCCTTGCAACTGGCGCTGGAAGGCTTGCGCGTGGGCGTGGTCGAGCGCGGCGAGCCGGGGCGGGAGTCGACCTGGGCGGGGGCGGGCATTCTGTCGCCGCTGCTGCCCTGGGACTATGGCCGGGAGGTGAATGCCCTGTGCGCGCGCGGCGTTGCGCTCTGGCCGGAGTGGATCGAGACGCTGCGGGATGTGGGCGGAATCGATCCGGAATATGCGGTGAGCGGCATGCTGGCCTTGTCGGTGCCGCAATGCGACCACATTCTGGCCTGGTGCCGGGCGCAGGGTTGGCGGGCGCAGGCGGCGGAGTCGGCACCTGCGGGTTTGAATGTGGCGGACGCGAACGGCATCTGGCTGCCCGATGTCGCCCAGGTGCGCAATCCGCGCCTGGCCCGTGCCCTGGTCGCAGCGTGTCAGGAGGCCGGTGTGCGCATCTGGTCGAATACCGCCGCCCTGGGCTGGAGCCTGAGCGACGTGCGCATCGAGGCGCTGCGCAGCACGGCGGGGGAACTGCGGGCGGAGCGCTATGTGGTGTGCGCCGGGGCCTGGAGCCAGGCCCTGCTGCCCGAGGCCGGCACGGCGGACATCCAACCGGTGCGCGGGCAAATCCTGCTGTTCGGCGTCGAGCCCGGACTGCTGCCGTGCATTGTGTATCGGGACGGGCGTTATCTGGTGCCGCGCCGCGACGGCCTGATCCTGGCCGGCAGCACGCTGGAGCGGGTCGGTTTCGACAAATCCACCACGCAGGAGGCGGGCGAGGCCCTGCGCGAATTCGCCCGCGAACTGCTGCCCGGCCTGCGACACGCCAAGCCGGTGCAGCATTGGGCCGGGCTGCGGCCGGGGTCGCCGGATAACATCCCGACCGTTTCCGTCCACCCGCATATCGAGAACCTGTATCTCAACAGCGGCCAATTCCGCTACGGGGTGACTATGGCGCCGGCCTGCGCGGAATTGCTGTGCGATCTGGTGATGGGCCGCGAACCGGCGCTGGATGCCGGCCCCTATCGCTGGCGCGCGGCAGGATGACGGCGCGTCATCAAACCCTGTAAAGGCGGTGCCGTGGCCGCTAGCCACGGCGTGTTTATATGAACTGGTAAATCTTGGTTTTTTTGCTACAATGCGGCGCGTCAATCGAGGTGCTAGCCGTAAATCGGTTGATTTTTTCCTGTTGATCAACTTCGTAAGGAATACCTAAATGAAATACTCTGTCCTGCTCGCCGCCCTGCTGGCCGTTTCCCTGTCTGCCTGTGGCAAGAAAGAAGAAGCTGCTCCGGCTCCCGCTCCCGCTCCTGAAGCTGTCGCTCCGGCTCCTGCTCCGGCCCCGGCTCCCGCCGATGCCGCCGCTCCTGGCGCCGCTCCCGCCGACGCCGCTGCTCCTGGCGCCGCTCCGGCTCCCGCTGCCCCCGCCAAGTAATCGGCGAAGCAAGCGGTACAAAAAAACCGGCCTTCGGGCCGGTTTTTTTTCGCGTCGAGTATGGATGCCACCCTGTTGGCGGTACGGGTCGACTTACCCTTTATTTAAGGGAGGAATCCCGGTTTTCGAGCAGCATCACGCTTTACTCGTTATCTCACGCAGATCCTTGATTTTACGGCGGCGCGGAACCGGGGCGAATGGAGAGCCGCTTGAAGCGGTCGAGCACCGCGTCCAGTTCGGTCCAGCGGGTTCGGACACCCGAGAAATCCGGCGCCGCTCCGCCCGACGCGTCGATCGCCGCGTCGATCTGGCCGACGAAGCGGTGCACGCGACGGTCCAGATACACCGCCACGGCCATCCCCGCGAGGAAGGGCACCGGCGTCAGCACCGGCAGGATCAGCATGAGCAGCTTGCGGGTGTCATCGAGAAACTTGTCGTACTTGGCTTCCACCGTGATGGCCCCGAGGATCTCGCCCTTGCGCGCCTTGGGGTGGCAGCTCAGGCAGGTTTCCGAGGCCACCAGCGGCTGGATGTAACGGCCTCCGCCCGGCAGGGCAATTTCCTTCGCCCGACCGGTGCGCAGCGCGTCGGCCAAGGCGGCGTCCGGGGCGGGCTGGGCCACTTCGCCGTGATCGCGGGCCACCACCTCGGTACGGTAAAAGTCGATGCGCAGCGGGGATCCCGCCAGGGCGTCGGTGGCTCCGCGCGTGAAAGTGACGACCTGTTCCCGGTTCCAGCCCTGGCTCATGAGCTGGAACATGTTGGAGAAGGTCAGGCTGGAGACGATGCGGCCCTGCGAGAACGCCGCCTTCTGCATCATGTGGTCGCCGAAGCCGGAAAACAGCAGATAGACCCCGACCATGAGCACCAGGGACACCGCCGCCGCCACCGCCAGAATCATCCGATTCAGGGATCTCATCGCCATTCTCCTCTCATGATTGTGCGTTCCTGCCGTCGACCCGCGCGACGCCAGGGCGGCCATCATAACCATGATGAAGTTCAGGGCAAAGCCGGCGCGGCGACGACATGCCGCAGCCCCGCCCTAGCGTCTGGCGCTCGGCGGGAACCTTTGGTCGACGCGAGGCGGGCGGGGGATCAGACCTTGAAGTAGGCCACGTCGCCGCGCAATTTCACCGCCAGTTCGTTGAGCTGGCGGGCGGAAGCGGCGTTGTGCTCGGTGGCGGCGTTGGTCTCCTCGGTCATCGAGGCGATGTTCTCGACGTGGCCGGCAATGCCGTTGGCGGTGACGGCCTGTTCCTTGGTGGCGTTGGCCACGTCGCGCGCCTTGCCGAGGGAGTCCTCGGCCTGGTGCTGAATCTCGTCGAGCACGTCGGTCGCTTGCATGGCCAGCTCCTGCCCCAGTTGGACCTTGGGCGAGGCGCTTTCCATGGCCTGCACCGCCTCGCGGGTATCGCCCTGGATGGCGCCGACCATCTGGCTGATCTGCGAGGTCGCCTGCGTGGTGCGCTCGGCCAGCTTGCGCACCTCGTCCGCCACCACGGCGAAGCCGCGGCCCTGCTCGCCGGCGCGCGCCGCCTCGATGGCGGCGTTCAGGGCCAGCAGGTTGGTCTGGTCGGCGATGTCCTTGATCACGTTGGTGATGTTGCCGATCTCCTGCGAGCGTCCCACCAGGGTGTGGATGCGCGCGGCCGAGTCCTTCACCGATTCGGCGATGTTCTCGATTTCCCTGGCCGCATGGCGGACCACTTCGGCGCCCTTGCCGGCGAGGTCCGCGGTCTTGCGCGAGTTGTCCTCGGTGATGCGGGCGATCTCCGACACCTCGTTGATGCTGACCGTCAGTTCCTCGATGGAGGCGGCGGTGGCGGCGCTGGACTCGGCCTGGTTGCGCGCGGCCAGACTGATCTCGCTGGCGGAGACAGAAAGTTCACCCGATTCCTTGGCCAGCGTGTCGGTACCCTGGTTGATCTCGCCCACGATCTGGTGGAGCTTCGCCTGCATGCTGGACAGGGCGCCCAGCAGGTTGCCGGGCTGGTCGCTGGCGCTGGCGATGTTCTGGGTGAGATCGCCTTGCGCGAAGTGTTCCACCTGCTTCGCTGCGACGGCCGGCTCGCCGCCGATCTGCCGCTGCACGCTGCGGTTGATGGCCAGGCCCAGCGCGCCGAGCAGGACGCCCACCAGCAGCACGAAGGCGGCGCTGGTCATGGCATCCTGCCTGAACGCCGCCTCCACGTCGTCGACATAGATGCCGGTACCGACGATCCAGCCCCAAGGCTTGAATTCCCGCACGTGGGAAATCTTGGGCACTGGCTGGTCGCTGCCCGGCTTCGGCCAGAGATAGTCGACGTCCCCCGCGCCGGTCGCCTTGACCGCCTCCACCATCTCGCGGAATAACGGTTTGCCGGAGGGATCCTTGGTATCGGAAAGATCCTTGCCATCGAGTTCGGGACGGATCGGGTGCATCACCATGCGCGGCGTGGCGTCGTTGATCCAGAAGTACTCATTGCCCGCGTAACGCAGCCCACTCAGAATTTCCTTGGCCCGCCGCTGCGCCTCCTCCTGGCCGTGCCGCCCGGCTTGTTGCAACTTGTATTCCTGCTCGATCACGCCGATCGCGGTCTCTACCAGGGAGCGCAGGGCCATGCGCTTCTCTTCCTGCATATGGTTGCGTTGCTCGAAGACGGAGAAGGCACCCAGCACTATCAGGCCGGCCAGCATGCTGGCCAGCATGATGTATAGGCGGGTACGCAGGGTGGTGTTGCCGAACAACGAGGTCATGATGCGCTCCAGGGGGGTGAATACGTGCCCCTATTAACGGCAGTGTTGCGCGGCGGCGCATGGCCGGCATGGCCATCAGGCCTGGTAGATTCATACCAAAACACGAATGTATACGTACCAGACTTACCCCACGATCAGCGCCACGCCCGCCAGCATCAGCGCGCCGGCGGCCAGATTCCCGGCCAGACGCGCCTCGCGGAACACCCAGGCGCCGAGCAGGATGCCGAACAACACCGACAGGCGCTTGACGGCGATCATGTAGGCCGTTTCCGTCTGCGCCAGGGCGAGGAAGTGGGTCAGCACCATGGCCGCCATCAGTCCAGCCACCGCCCAAACCCGCGCGCCCCCGGCGAGGGCGCGGCCGATGAGCGCGGGCCGGCGCAGGCCGAAGAACAGCAGGGTGAGGCCGCCGAGCAGGACGAAATAGAGGGCGCCGAAGGCCAGCGCGTGGCCCGGCACCAGGCCCAGGGCGCCCTTGCCCAGCACCGCGGTGACGCTGTAGATCGCCGCCACCGCCAGCATGAGGCGGGAGCCGGTCTGGCGAAGCATGGCGGCGAAGGGCGCCAGCCAGGTGCGGGGATGCCGCCCGGCATGCCGCAGATTGAGCCCCCAGGCGCCGGCCGTCACCAGGACGACGCCGGCCAGCCCGGTTCCGGACAGGGTTTCCCCCAGCAACAGCCAGCCGGTCAGGGCGGTGAACACCGGGGTGAAGGCCACGTAGGGCAGGGTCGCCGACAGTGGATGGTCGCGGATGGCGCGCACGTACAGCAGCATGGCCAGGATTTCCAGCGGCATGGCGGCGGCCAGCCAGCCCCAGAACGCGGGCGGCGGCGCCGGCAGGCCGAGGCTCAGGAAGACCGGCAGCAACAGCAGGCCGGGCAGACCGAAGCGGATGAGAGTGAGTTCGCCGGCGGAGCGGTCCGCCAGCCACTTCTTGGTGGCGGTGTCGGCCAGGGCCAGGCTGAGGGCGCAAACCAGGGCGAGGGGGAACCAGTGCACGGTGGCGCCGGCTCAGAGCCTGTGAATACTTCCAGAACGGCCACACACAACACCGTCATTCCCGCGAAAGCGGGAATCCAGTGCCTTCGTAACCCATAGAAATTCCTGGATTCCCGCCTGCGCGGGAATGACGGTTTTGTTGGGAGCGGGCATGTTTTCGCGGCCTCTCAGGCCGCGTCCGGCAGCTTCTTGCCGGGATTTAGGATGCCGTTCGGGTCGAACAGGCGCTTCAGGTCGCCCATCACCGCCAGGGTGTCGGCGTCCAGTTCACGGCTCACGAAGTGACGCTTCTCGGAACCGATGCCGTGCTCGCCGGACAGGCTGCCGCCCAGGCCCAGCACGGTTTCGATGAGGGCCTCGCGGCAGGCGCGGCCGCGCGCCATCTCGTCGGCGTCGTCGGGGCGCACCATGATGTTGACGTGCAGGTTGCCGTTGCCGGCGTGGCCGAAGCTGACGATGGGCACCCGGTGCCGGACGCCGAGACCGTCGATGGCATCGACCAGTTCGGCCAGGCGCGCGACCGGCACCACCACGTCCTCATTGATCTTCAGCGGCGCGATCTTCTTCACCGCCAGTGACAGCGACTTGCGCGCGGTCCACAGACGCTGGATGTCGGCGGCGGCGAAACCGCTCTGGATTTCCAGCAGGCCCTCGCCCGCCAGGGCTTGCTCCAGGGAGGCGATCTGGCGCGGCACGTCCTCGGCGCCGCCGTCCGCCTCCACCATGAGCACGGCGCGGGTACCGGCGGGCAGGCCCTCGGCGCCGCCGTATTCGCGGATGGCGGCCAGCGAACGGCTGTCCATGAACTCCAGCGCGCAAGGTACCACCGGCCGCGCCATGATCCGCACCACGGCGGCGCAGGCGGCGGCGTTGCCGGCGTAGCAGACGCGCAGGGTGGCCACGGTCTGGGGGCGCGGGACGAGCTTCAGGGTGGCCTCGGTGATGAGCGCCAGGGTGCCTTCCGAACCCACCAGCAGGCGGGACAGGTCGTAGGCGGTGGCGTACTTGCTGGTGCGGCTGCCGACGCGCAGCTCGCGGCCGTCGCCGGCCACCGCGCGCAGGCCCAGCACGTGGTCGCGGGTGGCGCCGTACTTGACGCAGCGCGGGCCGGCGGCGTTGGTGGCGAGGTTGCCGCCGATGCGGCTGTAGGCACCGGAACCCGGGTCGGGGGCGTACATCAGGCCCGCCGTCGCGGCCAGGTCGTCGATGTCGTCGGTGACCACGCCGGGCTCCACCACCATCAGGCGGTTGGCCGCGTCGAACTCCAGGATGCGGTTCATGCACTCGAAGCTCACCACCACCGAGCCGGGCAGCGGCAGGGCGCCGCCCAGGTTGCCGGAGCCGGCGCCGCGGGCGACCAGGGGGAAGCGGTGATCGTTGGCCAGCCGCACGATGGCCGCGACGTCGTCGTGGCCGGACGGAAACAGCACCGCCTCCGGCAGGCAGGCGCGCGGCGTCTCGTCGCTCTCGTAGAGGGCGCGGCTGTCGGCATCGAAGCGCGCCCGCTCGGCGCCGAGCAGGGCCAGCAGTTCAGCCTGGGCCGCCGGGGTCAGGGCCATGCGCGTCACCCCAGGGCCGGCTCGACCACTTCCGCCACCGCCGCCAGGGCGTCGCCGTCGGCATAGCGGCCGAACACCTCCTGCACGGCGGCGTCGTAGATCAGGCGGTTGAAGGGGCTGGCGAGCTGCTCGCGCATGGCGTGCTTGAGGGCCTGGGTCATCACCTTGTCGAGGGAGACGATGCGCTTGGCGCGCACCACGCCATCCTCGGCGTCCACCAGGATCATGCGCAGGCGACCGCGGTCGCCCGCTTCCTCGCGCGGCAGTTCGCGCTCGGCCTCGGGCACCAGGTGGACGTTGAAGGCCACCTCGGACCATTCGCACACATTCTGGATTTTGTAGAGCAGGAAGGCGGCGGGGCCATGCGTGAACAGACCGGTTTCCACCGGCTGCAGGCGGAAGCCGTCCACCTCGGCGGCGGTGGGGCCGCGCCAGAACAGCACCAGTTCGTGGCCCTCGCCGGCATAGACGTAGCGCGCGCCCTCGTCATAGTGCTTGTAGTCCGGGTCGAAGACCTCGCCGACCTGGCGGGTCGCCGCCATCACTGATTTTCCTCGGGCAGCACCGAGGCCAGCATGGCCACCATGTCCGGATCGAAGTCGTAGCCCAACTCCTCGCCGGGGTTGATGGACAAGCCCATGTTCTCGCCCATGCGGCGCAGGATCCAGGCCATCTCGGTAAGCAGGCCGCCGGAGAAGCCGGGATACTCGGCGACGAAGGCCTTGGCCCGCTCCGGCGAACTGAAGGTGATCAGCACGCGGTTGCCCTCCTCGTCCTCGACGACCAGGGGCTGCGCCTTGGTGCTGAGCTGGAAGCCGGCGATCTGGTGCTTCTCGTCCTTCACCGGCATGAACACTTCCACGTCCACCAGGCGGCGGGCGAAACTCTCCGGGTCCAGTTGGCCTTGCAACATTTCCAGGAGCAGGCGTTCGACATCGGTGCGGGGGGCGGTGGCGTCCATTTCAATTACGTTGCGGTGCGGAAGACCGGGCAGGATACCACCGGCCCCCACCCCCCGAAAGCCAATAGAATCCGCCACGTACACAGCGGAGACCGATATGTTGAGACTGGGCATCGACCTGGGTGGCAGCAAGATCGAGATCGTCGCCCTGGCCGGTGACGGCCGCGAACTGCTGCGCCGGCGCGTCGCCACCCCGCAAGGCGACTACCGCGCCACGCTGGCGACCGTGGCGGCCCTGGTGGAGGCGGCGGAAGCGGAACTCGGCGAGCGTGGCAGCGTGGGCCTCGGCATGCCGGGCGCCGAATCCCGCGTCAGCGGCCTCATCAAGAACGCCAACTCCACCTGTCTCATCGGCCAGCCCCTGAAGCGCGACCTGGAAACCCTGCTGCGACGGGAAGTGCGCCTGGCCAACGACGCCAACTGCTTCGCCCTGTCGGAAGCGGTGGACGGCGCGGCGGCGGGGGCGGAAGTCGTCTTCGGCGTCATCCTCGGCACCGGCTGCGGCGCCGGCGTGGTGGTCCACGGACGGGTGCTGACCGGCGCCAACGCGATCGCCGGCGAGTGGGGCCACAACCCCCTGCCCTGGCCGCAAGACCACGAGCGTCCCGGTCCCGCCTGCTACTGCGGCAAGCACGGCTGCCTGGAGACCTGGTTATCCGGACCCGGCCTCAGCCGCGACCATCTCGCCGCCACCGGCGTCGCACTGCCCGCCGGGGAGATCGCCGCCCGCGCCGAAGCCGGCGACGCGGCCTGCGCGGCGACGCTGGAACGCCACGAGGAACGCCTGGCGCGCGGCCTCGCACACGTCATCAACGTACTCGATCCGGACGTCATCGTCCTCGGCGGCGGCCTCTCCAAGATCGGCCGCCTGTATGCCAACGTGCCGCGTCTGTGGACCCGCCACGTATTCTCCGACCATGTCGCCACCCGCCTGCTGCCGCCCCAGCACGGCGACTCCGGCGGCGTGCGCGGGGCGGCCTGGCTGTGGGAGGCTTGAATCCTGGTTGGGTAGCGCGTGTTCGACACGAGTTCGGTCGGCAAGCCTTGCACCCTCACCCGCCGCTTCGCGTCGGACTCGGCGAAAGAACCCCTCTCTCGGCCGGAGAGGGAAACAGCCAATCAAGCCCCTCAGGGCTTGGCTTGCGGGACGAGCCGCGCCGACCAGGCGCGGCCGTCGGCCTGAATCTGCAGCAGGCGGTCGATGTTGGGGTGCTTGCCGGGGTGCGCGCGGGCATCCGCGGTGTGCTCGGCGAAGAGGAGGAGTCCCTCGGCGGCGGCGGCGGTGTCGATGGCCGCGTGCTTGAGGACGAGGTACTGGTAGACACGCAGCGAGCCCTGGCTGCCCGGCCGGTTCTCGATGACGGCCGCCTCCCCCTGCGGTCCCTCCAGCTCGATCCGCGCCAGATGGTCGGCCGGCGGCAGGCCGGCGAGCTTGTCGGCGAACCCCATCAGACGCGGTAGGCGGCGAAGGTGAGGATCTTCGAGGTGAGACGCATGGCCTGCTTGACCGGCTCGGGCAACTCGGCGCCGCCGTGGGCGATGGCGGTCTCGGCGTGTTTGATCTCGTCCGCCTTCATCTGCTCGACGACGGCGCGGCTTTTCGCGTCGCTTTCCGGCAGGCTGGAAAGGTGGCCGTCCAGGTGACCTTCCACCTGGCGCTCGGTCTCCGCCAGGAAACCCAGGTTCCACTTGTCGCCCAGCGCCCCGGCGACGGCACCGAGGGCGAAGGAACCGGCGTACCAGAGCGGGTTGAGGAAGCTCTTGTGGCTGCCCAGTTCGTGCAGGCGCCGCTCGCACCAGGCCAGGTGCTCGGTTTCCTCGTCGGAGGCCTCGAGCAGGGCGCGCGCCGCCTCGGGATTGCGGGCGGTGAGGGCCTGGCCCTGATAGAGCGCCTGGGCGCACACCTCGCCGCTGTGATTGACGCGCATCAGCCCGGCGGCGTGGCGCTTCTCCGCCTCGCTCAGCTCCGCCTCGGCGATGCCCGCATCGGGATAGGCCCGGCGGCTGTGCGCGCTGGCGAAAACCGTGCGCAGGGCTTTGTCGAATTGCAGGATGAAGGCGTCCGGCGAGGGAGGGGTACGGAAGTCGGGGAACATGGTCGGGCCAGGCGGTGAGGATGGCCAGGAATTATAAGGCGCCTCAATCCAGGTGCGCGTCGATCAGCTCGCGCACGAAGTGATCCGGCTTGGCGCCATGGAAGCGGGCCACCTCCTCGCCGTGCTTGAACACCAGCACGGTGGGAAAGCCGCGGGCGCCGTACCTGCCGGCGATCTTCATGTTGTCGCCCTCGTCCACCTCGATCTTCGCCAGCTTCACCTTGCCGTCGTAGGCGGGGATCACCCGCGTCAGCACCGGCGTGAGGAAGTGGCAGGGGCCGCACCAGTCGGCCCACAGATCGACCAGCACAAGCTGGAAATGCGAGGCGTCGAGCACGTCGTGCTGGAAGTGGTGCAGGTCGGTATCGATGATGCACTCGCCGGCGCAGGCCTCGTCGTGCTGGCGGTCATGATGCTGCAGGGTCATGGCGGTAGGGCTCCAAACGCGATTGCGGGTCCTGCCGGTAGAACCTGGCCATCTGGGCGTAGACGGCGGGATATTCCGCCGCCAGCAGGTCCGGCAGTTCGAAGAAAAATTCGGACAGCACGGCGAAGAACTCCGCCGGGCTTTCCGAGGCATAGGGATCGATGTCGAGCTCGACGCCGATGCGCTCGGCGTCGTCCACGCGGCGGCAGAAATCAGCGTAGGCCGGCTCGAAGGCGGCGGCCCAGGCGGCGGCGTCCATGTCCGTGTGCAGCGGCGGCAGGCCATCGACGGCGCCGTTCTTCATGTCCAGCTTGTGGGCGAACTCGTGGATGACGACGTTATAGCCGTCGCTCCAGCCGGAGGCGGCGATGTCGTCCAGCGAAAGGATCAGCGGCCCGCCCTCCCAGGCCTCGCCGGACAGGGGCTGGCGCACCCGGTGGACGACGCCGAAGTCGTCGGTGATCTCCCGCTCCGGCACGAACTGCTGCGGGTAAAGGATGATCTCGTTCCAGGTGCCGTACCAGCCGCCGCCCAGGTTCAGCACGGGCAGCGCGGCCTGCAGGGCGATGGCGGCGAGCTCGCGGCCACCGGGCTCGGCGCCGGCGACCGGGGTGACGGTCTTCTCCTCCAGCAGTCGCCGCGCCAGGACACGCAACTGCTCGCGCTCGGCGTCGTTGAAACCGTCGAACAGGGGCAGGCGCAGCCCCTCGCTCCAGTCCTCCTCGGTGGGCGCCGGCAGCGTCGCCGGCTTGCCGAACAGGGCGCGGAGGAGACCCGCCATGGCGGTGGAGTGTCAGACGCCTTCCCGCGTCGCCCGCTTGCGCTCGTGTTCCTTGAGGAAGCGCTTGCGGATGCGGATGGTCTTGGGGGTGATTTCCACCAGCTCGTCGTCGGCGATGAACTCGATGGCCTTCTCCAGGCTCATGTCGATGGGCGGCACCAGGCGCACGGCCTCGTCGGTGCCGGAGGCGCGCACGTTGGTGAGCTGCTTGCCCTTGATGGGGTTCACCACCAGGTCGTTCTCCCGGCTGTGGATGCCGATGACCATGCCTTCGTAGAGCTTGTCGCCCGGGTTGACGAACATGCGGCCGCGGTCTTGCAGCTTCCACAGGGCGTAGGCCACGGCCTCGCCGTTCTCCTGCGAGATGAGCACGCCGTTGCGGCGTTCGGCGACGCCGCCTTCCTTGACCGGCGCGTATTCGTCGAAGACGTGCGACAACAGGCCCGTACCCCGCGTCATGTTCATGAATTCACCCTGGAAGCCGATCAGGCCGCGCGCGGGAATGCGGTATTCGATGCGCACCCGACCGCGGCCGTCCGGCACCATGTCCTGCATGTCGCCCTTGCGCAGGCCCAGGCTTTCCATGACCGCGCCCTGGTGGCCTTCTTCCACATCCACGGTGAGTTGTTCGTAGGGTTCCAGTTCGACGTCGTCGACGATCTTCTTCACCACGCGGGGACGGCCCACGGCCAGCTCGTAGCCCTCGCGGCGCATGTTCTCGATGAGGATGGACAGGTGCAGCTCGCCGCGGCCGGAGACGTCGAAGATGTCGGCGTCCTTGGTGTCGTGCACGCGCAGGGCCATGTTGGTGAGCAGTTCCTTGTGCAGGCGGTCGCGGATCTGGCGGCTGGTGACGAACTTGCCCTCGGTGCCGGCCAGCGGGCTGCTGTTGACCATGAACTGCATGGACAGGGTGGGCTCGTCGATCTTCAGCAGCGGCAGGGCTTCCGGCTGCTCCGGGTCGGTGATGGTGGCGCCCAGCACCAGATCCTCGATGCCGGTGATCTGCACGATGTCGCCGGCCAGGCCCTCGTCCAGCTCCACCTTGTTCAGGCCCTGGTAGCCGAACACCTGGCCTACCTTGGCCTTCACCGGAACACGCTCGTGCTCGGCCATCTCCTCGTCGGTGCCGAACAGCACCACGACCTGCTGGCCGGTCTTCACCTTGCCGCGCTGGATGCGGCCGACGCCGATGCGGCCGACGTAGCTGTTGTAGTCGAGGGCGGAAATCTGCAATTGCAGGGGCGTGTCCTCGTCGGTGGCCGGCGGCGGCACGTGCTTCAGCACGGTCTCGAACAGGGGCTTCATGTCGACGCGCGGCTGATCCAGCTCCAGCGCCGCCCAGCCGTTGAGGCCGGAGGCATAGACGATGGGAAAGTCCATCTGCTCGTCGGAAGCGCCCAGCTTGTCGAACAGATCGAAGGTCAGGTTGACGGCGTTGTCGGCGTCGGCGCCGTCGCGGTCCACCTTGTTCACCACGACGATGGGGTGCAACCCCAAAGCCAGGGCCTTCTTGGTGACGAAGCGGGTCTGCGGCATCGGCCCTTCGACCGCGTCGACCAGCAGCAGCACACCGTCCACCATGCCCAGCACCCGTTCCACCTCGCCGCCGAAGTCGGCGTGGCCGGGGGTGTCGACGATGTTGATGTGGACGCCGTTGTAATTGACCGAGGTGTTCTTGGCGAGGATGGTGATGCCCCGCTCCTTTTCCAGGTCGTTCGAGTCCATGACCCGCTCGGAAACCTGCTGGTGGGCGGCGAAGGTGCCGGACTGACGCAGGAGCTGGTCCACCAGGGTGGTCTTGCCGTGGTCGACGTGGGCGATGATGGCGATGTTGCGAAGGGCGCGGGACATGGGGCTAAGTTCTTATCAGCAAAGCCGAATATTCTACACCGCCGCCGTGTCCTGAGCCGCTTCGAGGCGGTTGGAATCGAAAATACTAGGCCGCGCTGTCGCCAACGGGTCTGACCCGGGAGGCTGCCTCCTTGGCGCGGGAGCGCGCTTCCTCGATGTCCTTGCCCTCCGCCACGGCCACCCCCATGCGCCGGCGGGTGAAGGACACCGGCTTGCCGAACAGGCGCAGATCCGTGCCCGGCACCCGCAGGGCCACATCCACGCCCTCGAAGCGGATGCCCTCGGCCTCGACGCCGCCGTAGATCACCGCCGAGGCGCCGGGGTTGCGCAGGGACACGTCCACCGGCAGGCCCAGGATGGCGCGGGCGTGCAGCTCGAACTCGCTCTGGCGCTGGGTCGCCAGGGTCACCAGGCCGGTATCGTGGGGGCGGGGGCTTACCTCGGAAAACCACACCTCGTCCCCCTTCACGAAGCATTCCACGCCGAAGATGCCCAGGCCACCCAGATTGTCGGTCACCGCCCGGGCGATCGCCCGAGCCCGTTCCAGGGCCTTGGTGCTCATCGGCTGGGGCTGCCAGCTTTCCACGTAGTCGCCCTTCACCTGGACGTGGCCGATGGGCTCGCAGAAGTGGGTTTCCGGCTTGCCGTCCACCCCCATGGCGCGCACGGTGAGCTGGGTGATCTCGTAGTCGAACTCCACCACGCCCTCGGCGATGACCCGGCCCTTGTTCACCCGACCGCCGGCGTTGGCGTAATCCCAGGCCTTGGCCAGTTCATCCGGGCCGTCCACCCGGCTCTGGCCCTTGCCGGAAGAGGACATGACCGGTTTGATGATGCACGGGTAGCCGATGCCGCCCTGCCCTTCGACCGCGACCTTCAATTCAGCAAAGGTATCGGCGAAGGCATAGGTGGAGGTGGGCAGCTTCAGGGTCTCCGCCGCCAGCCGGCGGATGCCCTCCCGGTTCATGGTCAGGTTCGCCGCCCGCGCCGTCGGCACCACCCGGCAGACGCCGGCAGCTTCAAGTTCCAGCAGGGCTTCCGTGGCGATGGCCTCGATCTCCGGCACCACGATGGCCGGCTTTTCCGAATCAATGAGGCGGGCCAGCACGTTGCCGTCCGCCATGTCGATGGTCTGCGCCCGGTGCGCCACCTGATGGCCCGGGGCGCCGTCGTAGCGATCCACCGCGATGACTTCGACGCCCAGGCGTTGCAGGGCGATGATCACTTCCTTGCCCAGTTCCCCCGCCCCCAGCAGCATGACGCGGGTGGCGGACGGTGAAAGCGGCGTGCCGATCTGCATGGTTGGGACTCCTCTTTCGCACCTTTGTGGTGCTGAACTGGACGGCGGCTTATAGTTGCGAGCGAAGCTTAACGTAAGAGCCTTCGCATGCGTTCCCGCCACGTTGCCGTCCTTCTTTTCTGCGCGAGTCTGGTAGGCTCGGTCCACGCCGCTGACTGGCTCTACCTGACCAGCCCGGGTGATACCCTCATCGGCATCGGCGAGCAGTACCTGAAGAACCCCAGGGACTGGCCCAAGGTGCAGGTCGCCAACACCGTGGCAGACCCCAGGCGTCTGCCCGCCAACACCCGCATCCGCATCCCCGTCGATCTGCTCAAGCTGACGCCGGCGCCGGCGACGGCCACGGCAGTGCACGGCAACGTGCGCTTCAAGACCGCCGAGGGTCCCTTCCAGGCGCTACGTGCCGAGACCCAACTGAACGGCGGAGAGACCGTGCTGACCGGCCCCGGGGGTAGCGTCAGCTACCGCTTCGCTGACGGCACCACCCTCACCCAGCAGGCATCCAGCCGGCTGGTGTTCGGACGCCTCGCCGCCTACGGCAAGACCGGCATGGTCTCCACCGAACTCGGCCTCGAAAGCGGCCGCCTGGAAGCCAGCGCTGCCCGCCAGCAGGCGCCCGCCGGCGGTTTCAGCGTGCGCACCCCGGTGGCGGTGGCCGGCCTGCGCGGGACCGGATTCCGCCTCAACCTCTCGGAGGACGGCGCCCGCCTCGCCAGCGAGGTGCTGGAAGGCGCCGTGGGCGTGTCCGCCCAGGGCACGGAGGTGAACGTCGCGGGCGGCTACGGCACCGTCGCCGAAGCCGGCAAGCCACCCGCGCCGCCGCGCGCCCTGCGTCCCAAACCCAACCTGGCCGGCCTGCCGGCGCGGGTGGAGAGCCTGCCGCTAAGCTTTACCTGGCAACCGAACATGCCGGCCCGCGCCTGGCGCGCCCAGGTCGCCGCCGACGCCAGCTTCGCCACGGTACTGCTGGAGGGCCTGTTCAGCGAGCCCAGCGCCCGTTGGGAAACCGACCTGGCGGACGGCCACTATGTGCTGCGCGTGCGCGCCGTCGACGAGGCCGGCCTCGAAGGCTTCGACAGCCAGCACCCCTTCACCCTCGATGCCCGCCCCTTCCCGCCCCGCCTCAGCGCTCCCGCCGACGGTGCCCGCCTGTATCACCCGGACACGGTCCTGGAGTGGGCCGCGGCGCAAGGCGCGCATGGCTACGTGGTACAGATCGCACCTTCGCCGGATTTCGCCGCTGGCGTGCGCGAACACCGCCCGGGTGCGCAGTTGCGCCTGACGGAAGCCCTGCCCGAGGGCGCGTGGCACTGGCGCGTGGCCAGCGTCGACGCGGCCGGACGTGCCCGCCTGTGGTCCGCACCACGGGCCCTGCGCGTGCAGTACCTGCCGGGCGCCCCCACCGGCGGCACGGCCCGCGGCGACGGCAAGCGCCTGCATTTCGCCTGGAATGGCAGCACCGGCGTTTCCAGCTACGATTTCGAACTGGCCGGCAAGCCTTCGATGGCCAACCCCTTGGCGCAGCAGCGAACCCACACACCGGAAACCAGCGCGGAACTGAAGCCGGGCAAGTATTTCTGGCGCGTGCGTGGCGTCGAAGCGGACGGTCAGGCCGGCGCCTGGAGCGAGCCCAGCCCGGTGGTACAGCCGCCGGCGCGGCCGACGGAACTGGCCGGCCAGGTCATCGGCGAGGCCTTGTCGCTGGCCTGGCGGGGCGAAGCCGACAACTACCGGATCGACCTGGCGCGTGATCCCAATTTTGCCGAGAAGATCTCGCAGACCGGGGTAAGCGGAAACCGGACCAGCCTTCGCCTGCCTGCCAGGGGCCAATACTGGCTGCGCGTGCTGGCCATCGGCGCCGACGGCGTGGAAGGCCCGCCCAGCACACCCCTGCTGCTCACCGTGCAGGGGCCGACACCCTGGTGGCTGCTGCCCATCATGATGCTGCCGGCGCTGTAAGCGGGATTGCCCGGCGGGCGTGCAGGCTTAGCCCACCCAGCGCCGGGCGTTGCGGAACAGGCGCAGCCAGGGACCGTCCTCCTTCCAGTCGTCCGGCCGCCAGGAATGCTGCACGGCGCGGAACAGCCGCTCCGGGTGCGGCATCATGATGGTGAAGCGGCCGTCCGGCGTGGTCAGCCCGGTGATGCCCCGTGGCGAACCGTTGGGGTTGAACGGGTAGGTCTCGGTCCGGCGCCCGCGGTTTTCGACGTAACGCAGGCAGACCTCCGCCGCCTTGCGCTGGGCCTTGGCGTCGAACACCGCGCGGCCCTCGCCATGCGCCACCACGATGGGCGTGCGCGAGCCGGCCATGCCGTCGAACAGGATGGAGGGGGTCTCCGGCACCTCAACCATGACGAAGCGGGCCTCGAACTGCTCCGACAGGTTGCGCTCGAAGCGCGGCCAGTGCTCGGCGCCGGGGATGATGTCCTTGAGCCGGCTCATCATCTGACAGCCGTTGCAGACCCCCAGGGCGAAGCTGTCGGGCCGCGCGAAAAAGGCCTGGAACTCGTCGCGGGCACGGGGGTTGTGCAGGATGGAGGCGGCCCAGCCCCCCCCCGCACCGAGCACGTCACCGTAGGAAAAGCCGCCGCATGCGGCGAGACCCTTGAAATCCTTGAGCTTGACGCGGCCGGCGAGGACATCGCTCATGTGCACGTCCACCGGCGCGAAGCCGGCCTTGTGGAAGGCGGCGGCCATCTCCACCTCGCCGTTGACGCCCTGCTCGCGCAGGATGGCCACCTTCGGCTGCGCGCGCTTCTTCCTGACATAAGGGGCGGCGACGTCCTCGTTCGGATCGAAGGTGAGCTTCACGTGCAGGCCCGGATTCTTCTTCGCCGTCAGCCCCTTGAACTCCTGCTCGGCGCAGGCCGGGTTGTCGCGCAGGGCCTGGAGCCGGTAGCTGGTCTCGGACCAGGCTTCGAGAAGATCGCTGCGCGCCTCGTTGAACACCGCGGCGCCCTCGCGCAGGATGCGGATGCGGTCCTTCTTGTTGGTTGCACCGATGATGTAGAACTCGTCGCGCAGGTCGGCTTCCAGGATGGCGTCCATGACCGCACGGGTGTCGCTGCGGCGCACCTGCACGACGGCGCCGAGCTCCTCGTTGAAGAGGATGCCGAACAGGCGGCTGGTGTAGGGCTCACGCGGATCGGGGGCGTCCACCACGTCTTCCATGATGTCGTCGTGGATGCGGTGGTATCTCAGCTCGTCGACGTCGAGGTCCACCCCGCAGCGGCCGGCGAAGGCCATCTCGCAGATCGTGGCGAACAGGCCGCCGTCGGCACGGTCATGGTAGGCCAGCAGCTTGCCCTCGGCGTTGAGCTTCTGGATCAGGGCGAAGAAGCTCTTCAGCCGGGCGGGCTCCTCCAAGTCCGGGCAGGTATCGCCCAGTTCGCCGTAGACCTGGCCCAGCACGCTGCCGCCCAGGCGGTTGCGGCCGCGGCCCAGGTCGAACAGAAGCAGATCCGTCTCGCCCTGGTCGGTACGCAGTTGCGGCGTCAGGGTGCGGCGGGCGTCGGCGCAGGGGGCGAAGGCGGTGATGATGAGGGACAGGGGCGAGACCACGGCCTTCCTCTCGCCGTTCTCCTCCCACAGGGTGCGCATGGACATGGAGTCCTTGCCCACCGGGATGCTGATATCCAGCGCGGGGCATAGTTCCTTGCCTACCGCCCGCACGGTGTCGAACAGGGCCGCGTCCTCGCCCGGGTGGCCGGCGGCGGCCATCCAGTTGGCGGACAGGCGCAGGTCGGAGAGGTCGTTCACCGCCGCCGCCGCCAGGTTGGTGACGGCCTCGCCCACCGCCAGGCGGCCGGAAGCGGCCGGGTCGATGAGGGCGACGGGGCTGCGCTCGCCCATGGCCATGGCCTCGCCCAGATTCGTGTCATAGCCCAGGGTGGTCACCGCGACGTCGGCCACCGGCATCTGCCAGGGGCCGACGAACTGGTCGCGGGCGGTGAAGCCGCCAACGGTACGGTCGCCGATGGTGATGAGGAAGCTCTTGTTGGCCACGCTGGGATGCCGCAGCACCCGGTAGGCCGCCTCCACCAGGTCCAGCCCCTCGGCGGTGAAGGGCTTGAGGCTGGGCGCCAGACGCTTGACCTTGCGCGTCATGCGCGGCGGCTTGCCGAGCAGCACCTCCATGGGCATGTCCACCGGCTGGTTGCCGAAATGGCGGTCGGCCACCACCAGTTGGCCGTCCTTCGTCGCCTTCCCGACCACCGCGAAGGGGCAGCGTTCCCGCTCGCAGAGCGCCCGGAACAGCGGCAGATCCTTGGCGGCGATGGCCAGCACGTAGCGTTCCTGGGCCTCGTTGCACCAGATTTCCCGGGGGCTCATGCCCGGCTCCAGGCTGGGTACGTCGCGCAGTTCGAACTTCGCCCCGAGGCCGGCGCCGTGCGCCAGTTCCGGCATGGCGTTGGAGAGGCCGCCGGCGCCGACGTCGTGGATGGAGAGGATGGGATTCGCCTTCCCCATCTGCCAGCAGCGGTCGATGACTTCCTGGGCACGGCGCTGGATCTCCGGGTTGCCGCGCTGCACCGAGTCGAAGTCCAGGGCCTCGGCATTGCTGCCGGCGCCCATGCTGGAGGCTGCACCGCCACCGAGGCCGATGAGCAGGCCGGGGCCACCGAGCTGGATGAGCAGGGCGCCGGCCTTGAAATGCTGCTTGTGGATGTGGTCCTCGCGGATGTTGCCGACACCCCCCGCTAGCATGATGGGCTTGTGGTAGCCGCGCACCTGGCCGTCCGGGGTGTCCAGCTCGAAGGTGCGGAAGTAGCCGGTCAGGTTGGGCCGGCCGAATTCATTGTTGAACGCCGCCGCGCCGATGGGCCCTTCCAGCATGATCTGCAAGGGCGAAACGATGCGCCCGGGGCGGCCGTGCTCCTTTTCCCAGGGCTGGATGAAGCCGGGGATGTTCAGGTTGGAGACGGTGAAGCCGGTAAGGCCGGCCTTGGGCTTGGAACCCTGGCCCACCGCGCCCTCGTCGCGGATCTCGCCGCCGGAACCGGTGGCGGCACCGGGGAAGGGGGAGATGGCGGTGGGATGGTTGTGGGTCTCCACCTTCATGAGGATGTGGGTGGGCTCCAGGTGGTAGCCATAGGCGCCCTTCGCGTCCGGATAGAAGCGGCCGATGCTGGCGCCTTCGATGACCGAGGCGTTGTCGGAATAGGCCGACAGCGTGCCTTGCGGCCGCACCTGATGGGTGTGGCGGATCATGGCGAACAGGGATTCGTCCTGCTTCCTGCCGTCGATGACCCACTCGGCGTTGAAGATCTTGTGCCGGCAATGCTCCGAGTTGGCCTGGGCGAACATCATCAGTTCCACGTCGGTGGGATTGCGCTGCACAGCCTTGAAGTTCTTCACCAGGTAGTCGATCTCGTCCGCCGACAGGGCCAGGCCCCAGTCGGCGTTGGCCTGCTCCAGTGCCTTGCGGCCGCCCCTGAGGATATCCACGGTGTTGAAGGGCGGCGGCTCGACGTGGTGGAACAGTTGCTCGGCGCCGACCTCGTCGAACAACACGCTCTCGGTCATGCGGTCGTGCAGCAGGGGCAGCGCGGCCTGGATGGTTTCCGGCGCAAGTCGGCGACCCTTCTTGCGGAAAAGTTGCCAGCACACACCGCGCTCGATGCGAAGCACCGCCTGCAAACCGCAGTTGGCGGCGATGTCCGTGGCCTTCGAAGACCAGGGCGAGACGGTGCCCAGGCGCGGCACCACCAGCACCACGTCCGCCTCCGGCGTGTGCGGCTCGGCGTGCAGCAGCTCGCCGAGGAAAGCGAGTTCGTCCGCATCCGGCTCCCGCGCCAGTTCGACGAAATAGCGGTATTCCGCGACCAGACCGGCAACGCCCGCGGGTTTCAGCGCGGCGAGCAGTTTGTCGATGCGGAAGTCGGAAAGGGCGGGTCCGCCCTTCAGGTGGAGTACGCGGCGCATGGGCTTACCCATCGGATTGGGAAGCCGCCTATGTTAACGAAACAACGCGTGACTTGTCGCCGCGCGGGCAAGTCCCAGCCTTAGAGCCTATTGAAATAGGCTCTTAATCAGCCGAAAGCGTCCGCCGGCGCCTTCATGGCGGCGCGCAGTGAGGCACCGACGCGCCCCGCCTTGAAAGGCTTGACGATGAAGCCCACGGCGCCATAGCCGACGGCCTCGCGGACCGTCGCCATGCTGGCATCCCCCGAGATCATGACGATGCGGCAGGATTCGCAGCGCGCCTTGATCGCCTTGAGCACGTCGATGCCGGACATGCCGGGCATGTTGACGTCCAGGCACACCAGATCGGGACGGACGCGCTCCACCAGGGCCAGGGCGCTGAGTCCGTCCTTGGCCTCGCCGGCCACCGTGAAACCTTCATCGCGCAGCAGCGCCTTCAACAATTCGCGCATAAGGGTGTCGTCGTCGACCACCAGCACACGGGGGGAGTTATCCATTGAATTCATACGCCACAAGAAAAGGAAAAGCCGGCACCGAAAGCTATTATCGGCCGCGCCGGATAAAACTTTAGTTATAAGGAGAGTCGCCCGCGCCCTGTTGGCGGGTCCAGGCTTCCGGGCCTCCTCGATGGCTAGTCGTCCGCCTCCGGCAGCGACCATTTGCCCAGGTGATCCAGGCCGCAGTCATGACCCAGGAGGTCTGCGCCCTCCGGGGTATCGAGGGCATCGACCTGGAAATCTTCGTCGTCCTCCAGGATCGGGCAGGCTTCCTCGTGCGGGCGCGGCGGCCGGGTCTTGCCGGAACGGGGGATGGGGTTTTGCATGACATCCTCCTGCATCTGGGCTGTAATGGATTTATAGGCAGTCGAGGCGAAATGAAAACCATGCCGACATCAGGTTTGTATCCCCCTCCCGCGCGCCTGCCGGCGCGCCCCATGGACAGCCACAAAGGCGACTTCGGCGCGGTGGGCATCCTCGGCGGCGCCCCCGGCATGGCCGGCGCCGTGCTGCTGGCCGGCCGCGCCGCCCTGGCCTGCGGCGCCGGGCGAGTCTATGTCGGCCTGCTCGATGCGCGCGTCGCGGTGGATGCGGGTACGCCGGAACTCATGCTCGCCGCGCCCGAGCGCCTGCTGGCCCTGCCCCGCCCGGCCTGTCTGGTCGCCGGTCCCGGCCTCGGTCTCGCCGCCGCCGCGCGCGAATGGCTGCGGGCCGTGCTGCCGCTGGAGCATGCCGTGCTGGTCGACGCCGACGCCCTCAACCTGCTGGCGGGCGACGATGCCCTGCTCGCCTTGCTGCGCGCCCGCGCCGCCCCCAGCCTGATCACCCCGCACCCCGGCGAGGCCGCCCGCCTGCTCGGCGAGACGCCCGCCGCCGTGCAGGCCGAGCGGCCGGCGGCGCTGCGGCGCCTGCAACGACTCACCGGCGCCTGCGTGGTGCTGAAAGGTGCGCATAGCCTGGTCGGCAGCGCGGAAGATGAGGTCTGGCGCAATGAAACCGGCAACCCCGGTATGGCCGCGCCGGGCATGGGCGACGTGCTGGCGGGCATCATCGCCGCCCTGCTGGCGCAAGGCATGTCCGCCTTCGACGCGGCCAGGACCGGCGTCTGGCTGCACGGCGCGGCGGGCGACGCGGCCGTGCGGGCGGGGCTCGGCCCGGTCGGGCTGGCGGCGTCGGAACTGATCCCGCACGCCCGGCGCCTGCTCAATCAGTATCTGGTGACTGACTAGCCGCCGCTCACCAGAACTTTTGCGCGTCCGTCATGCGCCGCCAGGCGACCTCGTCTTCGGCGTGATGATGGCCCGAGCGCTCACGCAATGCGCCGCTGAAACGGCCGGCGTCATAAGCCGCCCCGGCGTCCCGCCGATGCACCTCCTGCAGCAGCCAGTCGGCGACGACGGCATCGTTGGCGCGCCCGAGCCGGTCCTGCAACGCGGCCAGCCGCTTGAGGAAGCTACGGGCGCGTTTGCCATAGAGGCCCTCGAGGGCATCGGCGGCGTAGCGCAGCTTCTTGGCGGCGATGCGCAGGCGGTGGCGACCGGCGGCATCGAGTTCGTCGAGCCGGCGGCACTGACGGCGCAGGTTCTTCCAGCGCCTTCCAAGGATGCGGCCCGCCCAGTCTTCCACCGGCGCGCCCGCCGCGCGCGCGGCCTGCAGGTCGCGGCCGATGCTGAGCACCAGGCGGGTGAAATCCGGCGCCGCGATGCACGCCTGGGCCTGTTCGCGTGCCCGCGCGGCGGTCGTGCCGACGCCGGACAGGAAGCTCTCGCACAGGGGTGGATCGCCCAGCACCGGCCGCACGGAAGGCAGGGTTTCCTGCACGAAGACGTCCCAGTCGCGGGCGGGGTTCAGGTCTTGCATGACCGCGGCCAGATCCGCCGCCCAGGCCGGTCGCGCCTTGCCGACACCGTCGCCGAGGGCGGCGGCGCCGCGCAGGCGGCGCAGGGCGATGCGCAACTGGTGCAGATATTCGATGTCGTCGGCCTGTTCCAGGAAGCCGGGCACGTTGGCGACGAGCTGACTCAGGGCGGAGCGGACGATCTCCTGCCAGGCTTGCGCCGCCGGCTGCCCGGCGCGCAGATCGGGCCGCCCGGCGCGGACCGGCGCCGGCTGGGCGGCCCCGCACAGGAAATAGCCGCGCTCCGCCTTGCTGCGCGGCTCGACACGCAGGGGGAGGTGTTCCAGCAGGCCGAGCGCCCAGTCGAAGAGTGCCTCCGGGTCGCCGTCGAGCAGCTCGATCTCCACTTCGGAAATGGGCCGCTCGGCCGTGCCGGCGCGGATCGTGCCCTGGTCCAGGGCCAGTTCGGCGGCACCGCCCGCGCCTTGCAGCCGCCAGGTCGTGCGCCGGAATTCGGTGACGAAGACCGGCGCGAGCCGGGCCGGCTCGATGCCGCGCAGCAGTTCCAGCGCCTCGGCGGGCAGGATGGCGAGGTCAGGAGCGGAGCCGGCCACCGGCATTTCCCATTCCGGCCGGCTGCTCAGCGCGCCCACCGCCGGCGCCTCCGCCTTCAGGGTCTGCACCCAGTGATAGCCCAGCCGCCGCAGCCGGAAGGCGATGGCGCGGCGCATCAGGGCGAAATCGGGCGTGTCGAAATAGACGCTGTGCAGGACGCGAGCGGACGGCTTGATGCCCGCCAGCAGCGGATGCAGGCGCAGACGCACGGCGTGGCGGGCATCCAGGGCTAGCTTGAGCTCGATTTCCATGGGAGTGGCGATGGCCGCGCGATAGAAGCGGGAAGGCTTTGAGGTTAGCATCAAGCGTCCACATCCAGGTTACAGCCACCGCCGCATCCGCCATGAGCCCCACTCCCCCCAGCGAATATCTGATCAACCGCGAACTCGGCATTCTCGAGTTCAACCGGCGCGTGCTGGCCCAGGCCGAGGATCCCGCCACCCCCCTGCTCGAACGTCTGCGCTTCCTGTGCATCACCTCCAGCAACATGGACGAGTTCTTCGAGATCCGCGTCGCCGGCCTGAAGGAACAGATGCGCCTGAACCCCGACCACATCGGCGTCGACGGCCTCACCGCGCGCCAGGTCTACAAGGAAGTGGCGAAGGTCTCGCACGCACTGGTGGCGCGCCAGTACGAGCTGCTCAACGGCGAAGTGCTGCCGGCGCTGGCCGCCGAGGGCATCCGCTTCCATCGCCGCACGCACTGGAATCCCGAGCAGACCGAGTGGATCCGCACTTTCTTCTTCGACGAACTGATGCCGGTCCTCACGCCCATCGGCCTGGACCCCGCCCACCCCTTCCCCAACGTGCTCAACAAGAGCCTCAACTTCGCCGTCGAGCTGGCCGGCAAGGATGCCTTCGGCCGCGGTTCCGGCAAGGCCGTGGTGCAGGCGCCGCGCGCCCTGCCGCGGGTGATCCAGCTGCCGCGCGAGGTGGCGGGCTGCGAATACGGCTTCGTCTTCCTCTCCTCGATCCTGCACGCCCACGTCGGCGCCCTCTTCGCCGGCATGGAAGTGCAGGGCTGCTACCAGTTCCGCGTCACCCGCAACTCCGACCTGTTCATCGACGACGAGGAGAACAAGAACCTGCGCGAGCTGCTCCAGGGCGAGCTGCCACACCGCCATTTCGGCGACGGCGTGCGCCTGGAGGTGGCCGACAACTGTTCCGAGGAAATGAAGGAATTCCTGCTGCGCCAGTTCCAGCTCACTCGCGCCGACCTCTACCAGGTGCGCGGCCCGGTCAACCTGGTGCGGCTGATGAACGTGCCGGACCGGGTGGAGCGCCCGGACCTCAAGTTCCCGCCCTTCACCCAGGGCCTGCCCGCCCAGCTCGGCAAGCAGCCCGACCTGTTCAAGGCCGTCTCGGCCGCCGACATCCTGCTGCACCATCCGTTCCAGTCGTTCCAGCCGGTCATCGACTTCATCCGCCAGGCGGCCGAGGACCCGGATGTGCTCGCCATCAAGCAGACCGTCTACCGCACCGGCACCGACTCGGAGCTCATGCGCCACCTCATCGCCGCCGCCCAGCGCGGCAAGGAGGTCACCGCGGTGGTGGAACTGCTGGCCCGCTTCGACGAGGAGGCCAACATCAACTGGGCGGAGAAGCTGGAGGCGGCCGGCGCCCATGTCGTGTACGGCGTCGTCGGCCACAAGACCCACGCCAAGATGGCCATGGTGGTGCGCCGCGAGAATGGAAAACTGAAGCGGTATTGCCATCTCGGCACCGGCAACTACCACGCCCGCACCTCGCGGCTCTACACCGACTTCGGCCTGCTCACCTGCAACCCCGAACTGTGCCAGGACGTCAACGACGTGTTCCAGCAGATCACCGGCCTCGGCGACGCTGGAGAGCACACCTACCTGTGGCAGTCGCCGTTCACCATGCACGCCCGCATCATGCAGGCCATCCGCAACGAAACCGAGAAGGCACGCAACGGCGAGAAGGCCTTCATCGTCGCCAAGATGAACGCCCTGCTCGAGCCGCGCGTCATCGCCGCGCTCTACGAGGCTTCGCGGGCCGGCGTGCAGATCGATCTCATCGTGCGCGCCGTCTGCGCCCTGCGCCCCGGCATTCCCGGCGTCTCCGAGAACATCCGCGTGCGTTCCATCCTCGGCCGCTTCCTCGAACACCACCGCATCTTCTACTTCTGGAACGGCGGCGCCGAGGATGTCTATCTGGCCAGCGCCGACTGGATGGACCGCAACTTCTTCCGCCGCATCGAGACTGGCTTTCCCATGCTCGATGCCAGGTTGAAGAAACGCGTCATCAACGAGGGCATCAAGCCCTACCTGAAGGACAACACCAAGGCCTGGGACATGCAGCCGGACGGCGGCTACCGCAAACGCGCGCGACGCGGACGCGCCTTCGAGGCCCAGGCATTCCTGCTCAACCTGCTGGCGGCGAAGACCTAAGCCACCTCGATGCCCGCCAGCCGTGGCGCCGGCGCCACCTTCGCCCAATCGCCCAGTTCCTCATCGAGCATGGCCTGGGTGAGGGGATTCTCGCGCAGCCAGGCGGCCGGCAGGCGCAGACGGCAGGCGCCGTCGACGCAGGCCAGGCCGACGTCGGGCGGCTGCGCGTCGGCGCGGCTGGTGTTGAACAGCAGGGCCAGGCGCAGGCAGAGGATGAGAGGCCAGGCGGCATCTGTCGACGGCAGGCCGAGCTTGTCGAGGCCGCCGCGGCTGGCCCGCACCAGCGCCGCCAGGCGCGCCTGGTCGCGGCGGGAGAAGCCCGGCATGTCGGCATTCTCAAGAATGTAGGCGGCGTGCTTATGCTGGCCGGAATGGGCGATGGAGATGCCGATCTCGTGCAGGCGCGCGGCCCAGGCCAGGCGCCGCGCAGCCTCGTCCGGCTCCTCGCCGGCGGGCGCCGGCGCGGCGGCGAACAGGCGCGCGGCCAGCGCCTCGACGCGCCCGGCCTGACGGGTATCGACGCCATAGCGGCGCTGCAACTGGCTGACGGTGACGTCGCGCATGTCGTGGTCGTGCACGCGTCCCAGCAAGTCCCAGAGGATGCCCTCGCGCATGGCGCCCTGCGCGGCGGTCATGCAGTCGATGCCGAGTTCCAGGAAGAGGGCGTACATGATGCCGAGGCCGCCCGCCAGCACCGGCCGGCGGTCCGGCTTCAGGCCGGGGATGTCGAGCGCCTCGGCGGAGCCCGCCTTGACCAGCCGCTCGCGCAGCCACTTCAGGCCATCCAGGGTGAGGGCGCCGTCGGAGAAGCCGTTCAGGCGGCAGATTTCCCCCAGGGCCTTGGCTGTACCCGAGGAGCCCACCGCCTCTTTCCAGGTACCAGCCCCGAACTGGCCGGCGGTGACGTGGCGGATCTCGATGCGCGCCGCGGTTTCGGCGGCGCGCAGGGCGGCCTTGTCGACGCGGCCGCCGGGGAAGAAGCGCAGCGAATAGACGACGCAGCCCATGCGCAGGCTTTCCCGCTCGCGCGGCTCGTAGCCGACACCGCGTATGCATTCGGTGGAGCCGCCGCCGATGTCCACCACCAGGCGTGGCCTGCGCGACAGCGGCAGGCTGTGCGCCACGCCCAGGTAGATGAGACGCGCCTCCTCGCGACCGGCGACGATGTCGATGTCGAAGCCCAGGGCCTGGCGCGCCTTGTCGAGGAATTCCGCCGAGTTCTTCGCCACGCGCAGGGCGGAGGTACCCACCGCGCGCACGGCGCCCGGCGGCATACCGCGCAGACGCTCGCCGAAGCGCGCCAGACAGTTCAGGGCGCGGCGCTGGGAAGCACCGTCCAGCGCCTTGCGCGCGGTCAGGCCGCTGGCCAGGCGCACCGGCTCCTTGATGGCGTCGAGGTAGAACAGTTGCTCCCCTTCCACGCGGCCCACCTGCAGGTGAAAGGAGTTGGAACCGAGATCGACGGCGGCGAGGGTGGGATAGGACTGCATGGCGGGCGGGCGGCGCGAAGCGGTGCCGGGATTGTAGCGCCGGCCGGCTCGGGGGCGATTACAGCCAGCCCTCCGCCTCGCGCAAGCGCTCGCCGACGCTGACCGGGGTGAAGTCGCGGCAATGCGCCAGCAGGACGGTGCGCGGTTCCTGGTAGCGCTCCAGCAGATCGACGAAGCGCAACTCGGTGGCGCGTGCGTCGCCGCCACGCAGGCGCCCCATCTCGTCCAGCGCGTAGGTATGTTCCGTCAGATACAGGCAGTCCTCGGGGTGCGACAGCACGGTGTCGAACACCTCCGCCAGCCGCTCCAGCTCCAGCGCCTGGGTGACCTCGGCGAGGCGCCGCAGGATTTCCTCCAGCGCCTCCCGCGCCGCCGCCTCGCGTCCCGCGTCGGCGTCGCGCAGACGCGCCATCGCCAGATCCTTCTCGCGCAGCAGGCGGGCGCGCTCCTCGCGCAGCCGTTCGACGCCCACCGCCAGACGTTCCAGGAAGCGGTCGAACAGGGTCCACAACAGGGCGCGCCGCGCCCCGGCCTCGTCCTCGGCCGGCCCGGACAGGCGATGGTCGGTGAACCACATCAGGGTTTGCGGCACCTCGCGGCGCAGCGCGCCACCGCTCATGTCGACACCCAGCACGGTCTTTTCCATGCGCCGCATCGACAACAGCGCGTAGATCTCGCGCCGGCCGCCGGCGGCAACGTAGTCGCGCAGCGCCGGACTGCCGCACAGCGCGCGGCGGATGTCCTCGGGCGAGGCGAACAGGGCGCGCACGGCCGGCTCGCCGGCGTAACGCCCCGGACTCAGCTCGAGCGGACCGGGAATGCCCTCGGCGACGCGGCGCGCCTGGGCCAGGGCGGCGGCGATGGCGACGCGGTAACGCCGGGGCCAGCCGCTCGCCTGCGGCAGGCGCGGCTCCACGCGCGCCGCGGCGCGTTCCAGGGCAACGTCGAGATCGGGGTCGACCTCGGCCGGCCACGCAACGCCAAGCAGGCGTCGAAACCAATCCACCGGCACGGCCGCCGCTTGGCTGCGCTCCTTCGCCCGCTCAGGCGATGCGGAAGCGGCTTGCCAGAGCGTTGAGCTCGCTCGCCAATTGCTCCAGCCTATGCGCGGACGCGGCGGTCTGCGCCACCGCGGCGCTGTTCTCCTCGGAACCCTGGGCGATGCGCTCGACCTTCTGGGCGATGTCGCGGGCGGCGACGGTCTGTTCCTTGAGGGCCAGGCCGATGTCGTCCACGGCGTGCGTGACGCGGCCGGAACTGTCGCGGATGCCGGTCACCGAGTCGCCCGCCTGATGGGCCAGATTGACCCCCTGGTTGACGCGCTCCACGCCCGCCTCCATTTCCTGCACGGCGCGTTGCGTGCCCTGCTGGATCTTGCCGATCATGGCGCCGATCTCCTGGGTGGAGTTGGCGGTGCGTTCAGCGAGCTTGCGCACCTCGTCGGCGACTACGGCGAAGCCGCGGCCCTGCTCGCCGGCGCGCGCCGCCTCGATGGCGGCGTTGAGCGCCAGGAGGTTGGTCTGGTCGGCGATGTCCTTGATGACCTGGACGATGCTGGAGATCTGGTCGGAATAGCCATCCAGGTCCTTGATGGTATGAGCGGTGCCGTTCACCGCCTCGGCGATGCGCTTCATCTCCTCCGCCGCGTCATGGATGATGCGGCCGCCCTCGCTGGACTTGACGCTCGACTCCTGCGTCACGTTGCGCGCCTCACGCGCGTGCTCCTCCACCTGGTCGATGGAGACGGAGAGCTGTTCCACCGAGGCCGCCATGCTGGAAGCCGCCTCCGCCTGCATCTCCGAGGTGCGCGCGCTGCTCGCGGCGGAGCCGGACAGCTCGGTCGCCGACATCGCCAGAGCTTTCATGTTCTGGCTGATGGAGGCGATGAGTTCGTGCAGGGAATTGCGCATGACACCGAGCTTGGCCATCAGGCTGCCGATCTCGTCCTCGCCGGCGCGCGGCATCGGCCTGGTGAGGTCGCCGGAGGCGATCGCGTCGGCAGCCTGTTCGGCATCGCGCAGGGAACCGGAAATATGGCGCACCGTGAAGTAGGCCTGCGACAGCATGCCGGCCAGACCCAGCACCAGCAGAATGGTGAAGACCATGCGATCGAATTCGTATACGGCTTTGGCCTTCTCGTACAACTCCTTGGCGACCCGCGCCTGATAGCTGATGAGTGCGTTCATCGCCTGCTCGACGGCGACCGCCTCCTCGCGCCCGGTCTTGAGGAACGCGGACAGCGTGCCGAACGAATAATCCCCGGCCTCCAGCGCCGTCACCGTCGCGTTCAGCTTTTCGGTCCAGGCCTTGCGCTTCTCGGCGAAGTCCGCCATCAGCCGCTTTTCCTCCTCGCTGTCGTGGGCAGTCGCGTTGAACTGCTCCCACAACTTGTCCAGTTCCCCGCGCCGCTTGCGCACGGCGTCGAGATGCAGGCTGACCGGATGATCGTGCAGCGCGGCGTAGGTATTCTCGGGATTGTGCTGGAAGGCGCGCAGCACTTCTGCGTAGTTCTCCTTGATCAGGGAATTGAATTTTGAGAGGACGAACATCGGCTCCGCCCGATCCTGGTAAACGCTCCGCATAGCCTCGCTGGCGTCTCGCAATCCCCACCAGCCGACGGCGACGGCGACGGCGAACAGCACCATCGACAGTCCGACCATGCTCCACAGGCGATGCGCGATGCGCATGCGGCCGAACAGCCGCTGGCGCAGGCCGGCGAGCCCGCCCGGCAGCACATGGCCGCCTTGGAGTTTGAGGTTGGGGTTGGCGCGCATTTGCGCGTACAGCGCCTCCGCCGCCGCCACCTCCTGGCGGGAAGGCTTGGCCCGCACCGAGGTATAGCCGCCGTCGGCGGTCGGCGAGGCGTTGGCCCGCACCCAGTAATGGTCGCCGTTCTTGCGCCGGTTTTTCACCAGCCCGCTCCATGGCCGCCCCCGCTTCAGGGTGGCCCACAAGTCGCGGAACGCTTCGCTGGGCATGTCCGGGTGGCGCACGATGTTGTGCGGTTCGCCCAGCAACTCCTCGCGGGTGAAGCCGCTGGCCTCGACGAACTCGTCGTTGGCGCGGGTGATGCGGCCTTTGCCGTCGGTATGGGTGATGAAGGCGGCGTCATCGCGGATGACGTATTCCTGGCCGGTGACGGGCTGGTTGTTACGCATGGGCTGTCGTCCTCTGAGCGGTGTGGTTATTCGTATAACTTTCGTCGACTCGCGTAACGGCATTACCAGACGAAACTTGAGGGTTATAGCGAACAATCAAGGTCGGCGGCGCCGCTGACAGGCCCGGCGTGTGCTTGGGCCGGGCCGTCAGCCGGGGTGGCGCGGGAGCGGACGCAGCTTAACGCTTGGCCACGCCCAGTTCCAGTCGGACCGGAATTTCCCGGCCCACGCCGTCGTGCTGGACGATGTCCCCCGCCTTCACCCGATCGGCGGGCGCGCCCGCCGCCACCAGGCCCTCAACCACCGCCTGACCGCGGCGTCGGGCCAGTTGGGCCAGGGCTGCGTCGTCGACGGCCTCCTTCTCCAGCAGGCGCCTATACAGCAGGGCGTGCAGGTCCGCGTCCTTGAGCTGGTTCATCTCTTCGGCGGACAGGGAGTCTTCGGGCTTGAACAGGTTCTTCAGGCGCGACACCATCTTGCCGGCGGCGGATTCCTTCTTCTTCTCCGGATTGGCTTGCAGCCACTTGCCATGCAGCGCCTTCCATTCCGCCTCGCCGAAACGTGCCGCGTAGAGTGCCTCCAGACCGGCCTGGACCTTGGGATTGGCGGTGGAGATTGGGCCCGGATCCTCGTCAGGCCCCAGCTTCACACCCATCTTCTCGGCCACGGCCCGGCGCAGTCGCAGTTCCTTCAGGGCGGGCCGGTCGATCGTGGCGGTCCAGGCCCCTTGGACGGTCAAAGCCAAGCCGGGGCGCTTGTTGAGAATCTGGGTGATCTGCTTGAACTTCTCCCTCTCCGGTGGCGTCAGCCCCGCCTCGCCCGCCTCGAAGGTCACCTTCTCCAGCTTCTCGCCGCCGCCGCCGAAAAGCGCACCGAGGGCGCGGAAAGGGGCGGTGACAATCTTCGTTAGGATGTTGCCGATGGCCTTCCAGATGATGCGGCCGTAGCTGAACTGGGGATCGTCCAGGCTGCCGGAGACGGGCAGGCCGAGGTCGATTTTTCCGTCGCTGTCCTGCAGGATGGCGATGGCCAGATCCAATGGCAGATTTTTCGCGGTCGGGCTTTCCACCCGCTCGCCCAGGGTCAGCTTGTCCATGATGATCTGGTTCTCGCCCAGCAACTGGCGGTTCTTGATCTTGTATTCCAGATCCAGGGACAACTTGCCCGACTGGATCTTGCGGCCGACGAAGGTGGCCGTGTAGGGCGTTAAATTGATCATTTCGACATTCCGGAACACGGTCTTGATGTCCATGAAGCCGGTGGGATTGAACAAATCGACCTGGCCCACCGCCCGCGCCAGGCCGAACTCGTCGACGCGGCCGTCCAGTTCCAGTTCGGCGGCAGCGCCTGGCTGGCTGGAGATGCCGTTGAAGGCGCCCTTGAAGTCGTGGATGCGAGTACCGAAGGGCAGGGCCAGGGAATGGTCGGCGAAGTCCATTTCGCCGCGCTCGACGCGGATGCGGTCTATGGTCATTCGGTAGGCGGGGGCGGGCTTGGCCTCGGCCACCGGCACTGGGGGTTTGGCCGGCTCCGGCTTGGCCGCTTCGGGCTTGTCGCCCGCTGGTGGCGGCGGGCTCTTCAGGATCCTCTTCAGGTTGACCGTCTTGTCCTGGTAGATCACCAGCTTCATGCCGAGGCCATCGAGCTTGAGTTCGTCGATGTCCAGGGCGTCCTGGCTGGCGCCGACGCTGTCGCTGGAAAGCGTCTTCCAGGCCAGGAAGCGGGCGCCGCCTTCGCTCTCGTTGAGAAGCAGATCGGCCACTTCGAAGCCGCCTGTGAACTCTGCCTTACCCGCGTATATGACCCGGCCGTGCAGGGAGGCCCGGCCCGAGGCAAGGTTCAGGTTCGCGGCCTGGGTGAGCCAGGGCTGGGCCGGCGCCAGGGCCAGGTTGGCGAGCTTCAGCCGGATGTCGGCCGCGGGCACGGCCGGTACCACCTTGCCTTCCGCCTGGAAGGCGCCGCCCTCCTTGATCTGGAAGGAAAGCTTCACCGGCAGCGGCGCCTTGAGATTGTCGGAGAGGCCGCTGGCGGAGGCCTCGATCTTGTCCAAGGTCAGGCCGCCGGCCGGCTGCACGGTTTCGTCCCGGGCGGTGACCTGGAAGCCGGACAGGCCCACCTGCCCCACCTTCCAGTGCCAGGCATCGGCGGCCGCAGCTTCGGCTTTCTTCGCCGGGGCCGCCGCCGGCACGGACTTGCCTTCCGCCGGCTTGACCGCCTCCAGCAGGGCGATGCGCCCCTGCTTATCGCGCACCGCCTCAATCCTGCCGTTGGCGATACTTACTTTGCCGACCACGACCTGGCGCGCAGCCAAATCCACCCGGCCGTCCGCCAGGGTGACGCCACCCAGCACGAACAGTGGCTCCTTCAACGCGGTGGAAAGCAACCGGACGCCGGACACATCCACCTCCAACCCCTCCACCAGCGCCTGGCTCGTGGTGCCAGCCTCCGCCTTGGCGGAGAAGCTCACTCGTACATTGCCCACCTCGGCGGTGAGCGGCGCGGCGAAGCCGGCGTCGGTGACGCGGATGCCCAGGCCGTTCAATGCGAATCGGTTCAGATTGACTCGCCAGGGCGGGGCTTCCCCTCCCGCCTTGGCCGGTGCCCGCGGCGCAGGCACCGGCTTGGCGTCCGCCGCCTGCTCTTGCGAGGTGGCCGGGGATGGCGGGATCCAGTCCAGCATATCCAGCCGTCCCGCCTTGTCCCGGTTCAGGGCCAGTTTGCCGCCGGACAGTGCGATCTCGCCGATGTCGAGCTGGCGCTGGTCCAGGTCGAAGCGGCCGCCGGAAAGAGCGAGGCGGTCCAGGGTCACGGCGGGTTCCGCCGACTGTTCCCCCTTCAGGACCAGACCCTCCAGGCTCAGGCCCAGCTTGTCGAGCGTCAGGGCCAGCTTCTTGTCCGCGTAGCCCACGCGGTAGGCCAGGGCCAGGGCCGCCTCGCCCTCGGGCGGGGCCAAGTTGAGCCTGCCCTGGACGTAGGGCCACAGGCGTCCCAGAGATATCTGGTCGATGGCCAGTTCGCCCGTGGCCAGCATGGGCTTCAGGGTCACGTCCCCCTTCCAGCGGATACGCGCACCCAGCTGGGTGGTGGCGGCCAGGGTGTAAGCGCCCTTGTCGTCGGGCAGGGTGGAGAGTTCGGTGAGGGTGAGGTCAAGGGGGTTGAGGGCGGTCTCGAAGCCCACCTTGCGGTCTGCTATGCCTACCCGCCCCTGCTCCAGCACGGCGCGGCGAATCAGCAGGCGCGGCAGGGGTTGGTCCGGCTCGTCCTCGTCCTCGCTCTTCAGCGCCTGGATGAGGGCGGTCCAGTTGAGGCTGCCGTCGGGGCGCAGTTCCAGGCGGGCGTCCGGAGCGGTGAGGCGAATGGTGTCGAAGGTATAGGCCCACCTGAACAGGCTGGCCGCCTCGAAATCGACGAACAGCTCGTCGAAGGCCAGCAGCGGCTTGCCGTCCGGCTCGGCGAGCTTGAGACCCTTCACCGACACCGACAGGGCGAAGGGATCGAAGCGCGCCTCGGCAATATCGAGTCTGTGCCCGCTCTTGTCGGCGATGAATTTGGGCACCGCCCATTTCACCATGGGCTCGAACCCAAACCAGGCGAACAGGAAATAAAAGGCCACCAGCCCCCAGGATGATCTTGGCGGGAGTCTTCACCAGCACCTTGCCGAGGATGCCCAGTACGCGCGCAAACATGCATTTCTCCTCAAACCGTCATGGCCATGCCTGAACGGCCTTCCTGTGTGACTTCCCCCTTGCATGAAGAGGGATGGAGGGGGATGCGACGGCCACCACGAAAGCCCATGTCGCCAAATCCCCCCTGGCCCCCCTTTACGAAAGGGGGGAAACAACATTCATCCCGATCAGGCCGCGCCGAAGAACAGATACGCCGCCGCCACAGCCGCCATGAAACCGCCCAAATCCGCCACCAGGCCGCCAGCCACCGCGTGGCGCACGCGCTGGATGCCGACGGCGCCGAAATACACGGCCAGCACGTAGAAGGTGGTTTCGGTGCTGCCCTGGACGATACTCGCCAGCCGGCCGGCGAAGGAATCGGCGCCATGCGCCTGCATGGTCTCGACCATCATCGCCCGCGCGCCGGAGCCGGACAACGGCTTCATCAGCATGGTGGGCAGGGCCTCGATCCAGGCGGTGTCGAAGCCAAGCCCGGCGACCACGGCGCGCATCGCCTCGACGAAGGCCGGCAACGCCCCGCTGGCGCGCAGCATGCCAATGGCCACCAGCATGGCCACAAGGTAGGGAATGATGGTGACGGCGGTATGGAAACCCTCCTTCGCCCCCTCGATGAAGGCCTCGTAAGCATTGACCCGCTTCCAGGCCGCGCCTATGAGGAAAATCACGATCAGGGCCAGCAGCAGGAAATTGGACAGCACCGAGGACTGCGCGGTCATCTCGGCGGCCGGCAGGCTGGCGAACCAGTAGGCCAGCCCGCCCACCACGGCGGTGACGCCGCCCAGCCAGGCCAGCACCACGCCGTCGACGCGGATGCGCTGGACGGCGGCGATGAACAGGAAGCCGGCCAGGGTGGAAGCGTAGGTGGCCATGAGGATGGGGATGAACACGTCGGTGGGGTCCGCCGCCCCCATTTGCGCCCGGTAGGTGAAGATGGTCACCGGCAGCAGGGTCACCGAGGAGGCATTGAGCACCAGGAACAGAATCTGCGCATTGCTGGCGGTATCCTTTTGCGGATTCAGCTCCTGCAATTCCTTCATGGCCTTGAGACCGATCGGCGTCGCCGCGTTGTCCAGGCCCAGCACGTTGGCCGACATGTTCATGGTGATGGAGCCCAGGGCGGGGTGACCGCGCGGCACGTCGGGAAACAGGCGCGCGAACAGGGGCGCGAGCCACCTCCCTAGGACCGCGAGAAAACCCGCCCGTTCGCCGATCTTCATCACCCCCAGCCACAGGCACATGACGCCGGTGAGGCCGAGCGCCACCTCGAAGCCGGTCTTGGCGGAATCGAAGGATGCCTTCATCACCGCCGCGAACACGGTGGGATCGCCGCCCAGGTATTGCAGCAGCGCCGCACCGAAGGCGACCAGGAAGAAGCCGATCCAGAGTGCGTTGAGCATGAACGCCTACAGCCCGCCCAGCCAGAGCAGTCCCAGCACCGCCACCCAGAGCAGGGCGGCCCGCCAGACCAGGGCCACGACGGCGTCCAGGGAATCCAGGCCGGGCGCCATGCCCTGCGGCTCGTCCGGCCCCAGCGGCGGACGCGGCAGATCGCCACCGGGCAGGCGCGCGTCGCCGCCCAGGCGCAGGCCGAGGGCGCCGACGCCGGCGGCGAGCACGATGCCGTCGCCCTCCTCGCCCCAGCTTGCGGCCTGGGCGCGCCAGCAGGCCTGGGCATCCTGGAAGTTGCCGACGATGGCGAAGCTGAAGGCCAGCAGGCGCGCGGGCAGCCAGTCGAGCCAGTAGGCGACGCGGTGGGCAAAACGGGCAAATTCCGGTTCGGCCTGCCAGCGATCGCGCGCCAGCCGGGTGAGCAGGTAGAGCACGGCGCCGGCCGGCCCGAGCAGGAGAAACCAGAACACCACGCCGAACAGGCGGATCAGCGCCTGCCGCAGGATCTCCTCCAGGGTCTGGCGCATCAGGGTGTCGGCATCGGCGCCCGCCGGCTGGCCGGGTCGCCATTCCTCCAGATGTGCGCGCGCGGCATCGAGATCGTCGGCGCGCAGGGCCTTGAACACCCCGGCGGCGAGGTAGGAGGCGCTTCTGAAACCGAGGCAGAAATACAGTACGGCGGCGCCATAGACCCAGGCCAGGGGCGTCCACACACCCGCCAGCGCCCAGCCTGCCGCAGCTGCCGCCAAGGCTGGCAGCAAGACGCCCAGGGTCCAGGCAAGGACGCCGTGCTGCTCGCCACCGGCATTCAGGTTGTCGAGCAGGCGCGCCAGCCATTCCCCGGCCCACTGCCGGGGTCCGTCCGGGCGTTCCGGACGCCAGTGTTCCAGGCCGAGGGCGGCAAGCAGGGCGAACAGGCTCAACGCGCCCGCCTCCCCTCGCCGCATGTCGGCCTCAGCGCCATTCCATCTCCACGGTGAGCAGCCCCATGCGCAGCCGGCTCTCGGCGGGGGCATAGAGTTCGACGGTGGGCATCTGGATGCCGCGGCCGCGCTCCTGCAGGTAGCGGTCGAGGGCCAGGTAGGCCTTGCTCGGGGCGAGCAGGCTGCCCGCCCGCACCTGCACGGAAAGCACACGCCGGGCGGGAATGGTGTCGATGCGCAGGCCGCCGCCGACCTGGCTGTCCGCCGGCACCAGGAAGCCCGCGCGCGCCAGGCGCTCGGGCGGGTCGACCAGATCGGGATTGGAATACAGCACGGTGATCGGCGTACCCGCGCTCAGCCCACCGGCTTCCAGCGCCTGGCGGGCCTTCACCGCCAGTTCCGGCAGCTTGGCGTAATCGCCCTTCTGTTCGAGATAGGCGTAGGTGTAGGGGCCGGCCGTGGTTTCCTCGATCCGCGCCGAATTGAAGCCGCCCCACCAGGCATAGATCAGCACCAGGGGCAGGACGAAGGCGAGAAGAAAGGGCAGCAGTTTTTTCAGCATCTCGGCGACGGCGGCAGGCGGCCCGCGGGAAGATACACCATGGCCGCTCAGGCGTCGGCAACCGGCAGGGCTTTCTTCTCCCCCTGTCCGTCGAGGCAGACGAAGCTCACGTGGGTGGAAAAGATGGCCTCCTCGGCGCCGGTCTCCAGATCGTCGGCATAGACCTTCACCGTGTATTGCACCGAGGTGCCGCCGACCCGGGCGCGGCGCGCCTTGAAGCGCAGCACGGTGCCCTGGTGCACGCTGCTGCGGAATTCCACCTTGTCCATGGCGACGGTGACGAAACGGCAGCCGGGATAGTCGCGGCTGGCGGCGATCCAGGATATCTCGTCCACCCACTTCAGCAGGAAGCCGCCGAACAGGTAGCCGTAGTGGTTGAGATGCTCCGGCCGCACGACCTTGAAACTTTCCATGATGGGATCCTTGCTGGAGACGGCGGATTATTTGCCCCAGGCTTGCCGTAGATCAATCTTGCCGCACCGCAAAAATAAGAAGATAGTTCTAT